>LQAJ01000075.1_pt1 | contig 75401 bp, 95 predicted proteins | sample 1535811 | NCBI WGS metagenome assembly LQAJ01 (sample SAMN04331587, study PRJNA305678) | bioreactor metagenome | isolation source: bioreactor_6 inoculated with Wadden Sea sediment 2nd replicate of a... | place: Germany: Wadden Sea, Janssand Flat
TTTATTACTTATCAGCTATAGCATTATTCTTTTACTTGCCATTCTCTTTAGTTTTCAATGAATTGATCTTTTTTCCCATAAACCAAACCATTGCACTGCCACCAATGGCTAAAACTACTGGTACATATAATGGTGCTCCACTAATAAGTGACCCTAAAAATGCTAGTAGAATACCTGTTGCAAAGAACACTCTGAATATCTTTATCATTGAAATTTCGATTTTCATGTTTATAGCTCCTTACCAGTCAATACTTATGTCGAGACGACCTCCAAATAGTAATGCGCCACCAAGGGCACCACCTATTTTTCATCCTCACCGCCAACATTGAAACGTCCCTCTATACCTACGGCACCGGCTCTACCTGTGGCTTGAACCGTTAAATCAATTCCAAATATACTCAGCGTACTACCAATTTCACCACTTGCGCCAGATGCAACAGCTCCAGCTGAAACGCCATAACCATCAGTTGGATTTAGAGTTAGACCTAACTCAGCATCAGCATTCAGCAGCTCACCATTGGCATTACCTTGAACTGAAACATTGTCTATGAGTTCAAACTCCCCCGACTCTATTTCAACATCTACTGCTGAATATCCTGCGTTTCCAGCTAAAGCGAACTCTCCTACGGTAATCTGTCTCTTCAATTCTTCAAATGTTAATTTTGCAGGTGTAAAACTTGAATTAATGCCACCTTCAATTGTTTGCAAATAAACATCAGCAGTCACAATATCGCTATCATATCCCAAGTTCACTAAGTAGTAATTGTCATCCTCATGACCAAACCCATCTGAACTCCAAGGATTCTCGTCTTCCTCATTAGGTATAACAGGTAATAAGGGCGTTGTGTTAATTACATTGCCTATTATCGGTTGTTCCTGATAAACCATTCTTATATGTTTAACTTCTTCTTGCTTATTCTTTCGTAGATTTATAAAAGTTATAGCGGGTAACGTAGCCAAAACTCTTGGGTGTTGATTTAAAACATTAGGCACGTCATAACATTTAGGGATTTGAGAAAACGTCCCCATTATGCTTTTATAAACTTTTGCCTCAGGACTTACATTTACCAAACTAGATAGTTCTGTAGCTTTATCCTGTAAAAACTTGTTGGTGCTTTCAATTTGATTAGAAACTGTGCTCTTTAGCATACTCATCATTTCAGTTTCAGACATGCTCGAATGGAAATTGCTATCAAAAGTGTATTCACCGCTACTATCTATATCAGACAGAATAGCATTTAGTGCGCTATGCGGTACACCCAAAATTGAAGCTATATTTTGTAACGACTGTCCTTTGGATTTCATGAGCCATATAGCTTTGTTTCGCAGTTCCATTATTTCTGCACCAATTCCAGCGGTCGTCATACTTGAGATCAAATCTACAATATTATTTCTTTCACTTCCATTGTTATTATGTTTTGTGCTGTTTATACGTCTAGCAAGTTCATGATCTACTCTACTGAAATCATCGTTTGTCCTTATTTTAAACTGCTCAAGCTGTCTCATTCTATCTTCAATGGTATTTAAAAGTCTTTCTGTACTTTGAATATCGCTCTGAATACGGATACTTCCTGACACATCATCAAGTCTATTTCTCACTAAGTTTAGTTCGCTTTGAACATCAATCAACAGTCTAATAGCTGAAACAAGTGACTCGTTTGCAAGATTTTCTTTGATCTTTATGTTCCTCATATCGTTTCTTCACCTCAATCTGTAATCTAGACCTACCACGGAGTAAAATAATATGAAACTCTATTAGCCATGCATTAATATTAGTGCTAGCCCTATTATTGGCAGAAGAAACGCCCAGTACTTAATATCTATAAAGAAAAATGTATGTCTTTTTCTAACAATAACCTCTTGACCTGTTTCCTTATCAATATAGACTCTTTCTTTACTCTTGCTTTGCAATAAGTGATTTGCTATGAAACATGCAATCCCTGATAAAGTAAAACCAAGTGTAATTGCCCAAATGTAATCATTATATGAATGTGAACCGACTGCTGTTTCAAGTCCTAAATCGACTAACAACATCATTACTACTGTAATTATTGGTACTAAAAAACCATAACCTTTCCAAGTTAACATACTTCATTCCTCCAAGTATATACAATTTCACCACAAACTTCCACAAACCGCAAGTGCTTGGAATATTATAAATAGAGTTATACCAGCTATCAGATTTCTCTTCTTCTTTTTCTCTAAATGCTCGATTCTTTGCTCTTGTTCGTCATAAGCGAACATAACCGATTCCACTTCTTTTCGGACATAGTTGTAATATAACTGATTACCTTTAAGTCCAATTCCTATTTGTAAACCAAAGCAGATCACACTATAAAATGGGTCTGGAATAGCAAATGCCAACACCACTATTGCAAATATAAATAGTGCTCCATACTTAAACATGCTTTTGAACAACATCCAATACGCACTAAATAGAAAGGCTACCCCATTAAACTTCTTTTTACACCATTTTCACTAATATAGTTTTCAAAATTAGCTTTATGATAGTCACTCATTCCAAAAAGAATGTTTGCAAGTTCATCAAACTCCATTTGCTCTCTTGTTTTCCTATCTAAGCTATAATCCATATTAAACTCGTTCATTTCGTTCTCCTCACAATTGTAAAATCAATAAATCAGTTCATAACCAACTCAACACATATAATCATCCCAAGCGTAAGAACTAAACCAAAACACACATACGACCCATACTCTAAAACTGTATCGATTTTACTGGTTTTGAACTTCTTTACGAACTGCTTATAAAACTTAAATCCTTCTTCTTGTTCTTTTTACTGCTCTTTTTCTTTCCTTTTACTGCCTTCTTCTTTAATTTCTGGTGCAGTCATTTTTCAGCCATGCGTTCACTCATACTGTCTTTCAGCGCTTTCCCACTAACCGCTGTCGAACGTTTTGTCTTGCTGTAATCCACCACCACTTGGTCGAGGTTTATAAATGTCTTGGCTTTAGCTTTTGAGTTCACTTTTGTTCCAATTGAAGTCACATTCCCTTTTCCCACTCGGCTCAGAAGTGACACCGTTTGGTCTAGCTCATTCATTTGATCTTTTAGCATGCCCTTCATACACTGCACTTCAAAGAGTACTGGATTTTCATTCATATCTTCAATAAGCTGATATAAATGCTCTTCAACATCAAACAAATCTATGCGATTATCCACATGAAACGCTGTCATTTTCTCTATCAAATCATTCAGCTTATCTACAGCAGTATTAAGCGGTTTAATACGCTCACCACTTAACCTTGCTTGAATGGCTGCGTCGTACTGTTCATCTGTAAAACTCTCTGGGTACTCAGGTAAAAATGGTATTCGTCCGTTGTTAAGCACTTTAAAAAGCATCATTCCAAGTGCATATATATCTGACTTGGTCGTCCCCATATCTCCCCTATATTGCTCAGGAGAAATATATGCTATCGAACCCGACTGCTCAACTTCCTTCCCTTTTTTAACTGCAATTGAAAAGTCACTTAGAAGAAACTTTCCATCTTCACCTACTAAAACATTTGACTCTTTAATATCTTGATGAATGACACCGTTTATGTCACATTCTTTTAACGCCCTAACCATACAGTCAGCAATATTAATAATGTCCCTGAACCTTATTGGATTTTTATCAAAATGCTCACTAAGCGTTTTGTACCGCTCCATACGTACGATTACATCCCAACTGCTGTCCTTAGCATTTTCTATTACGCTGAAATCCTCAACGCCTGCGATGTAATCGGAGCTATTGAGCGATTTTTCAAGATCAAGGCGTGACACAACTCTATTCAGTCGTCCCTGATCGTTTTCAATACCACTTTGCTCAATGCGCATCCACTTGACGATTTTTTTTTCACCACCTCCAACACCTTTTGAATACAAACTGAAAACTTTGTAGTCTTTTCCACGCCCCAGCGGTTCAGAGACATACCACTTTCCCCACAATGGCTCAAGTCTTACAATATCTTGATTTTTCATTACATTCTCCTCCCAATCTGGATTTGTGTAATATAGGGAAGAGACGTCTCTTCCCTATATTATTCAGTACTAAACTTGGCTTGCAATTCTTTCGTCTGTTTCTTTGGAATGTAGTTGCCACTTGCTCTAGCTTTATGCCAATTGCTTCTAGCATTTCAGAGTAACGCATCATATCTTGTTCCCACTGCTCAAAGCCTTCTGCAAACTTGTTACTTGCTAAACCAGCCCACTCGCCTTGGAGACCTCTTACTTCACCATTAAGAGTGTTTCTTAGGTTTTGACTTTCTTCTGAAGCTCTTTTAAATTGGTTAGATACACTTCTAAGTTGTTCTGGGGTTACCTTAATTGCTGACATATTTTTTCCTCCTTAAAAATTAGAAAATTTAACATTATATTATGAATCAGATACTGCCTTAACCACGAGTAAGTTTCCATCTCCCACGCCCTCTTCAGATAGAGACAAGTCTCCACTTAGCCAGCGTTTCTCATTTTCAAGGAATACTTTTAAATGGTTTGCATCTGTTTCACTACCAATTGACATACTTACTTTGTTGACCAAATCTTTTATATGAATGTCATAGGGTACAGAAAGGTCTACAGAAATATTTTCACTAAAAAACAGTAACTCAATGAAGATGTTCTCCTTCATTTTTCTCCTCCCTACCATTCATCTGTTCAACAAGCAGTTTTATGCCTTGTCTACCTAAGACAGTGCCACCAGCACCACCAAGGCTAAACACAAGTGTTCCGCCGTAAGACCTCACTGCATATTCACAAAAGGATTTACTAGCAGTACAATATATTCTGAAACGGAAAATTCCCGTTTTAAGAATCGATACAACTTCTTTAAAAACAGCTTCATAGTCTACGATGAACATTCTACAGTTCTCATTGCTGTCTACTATGAGCCGCAGTCCGAAGTGGCGCTTTTCAGTACGGCATAAATAATATACCGCACGTCTTTCGATGCCATCAATTTCAATGACTTTATAAGCATCTTGAATAATTCTTAGCATAGCTATAACTTCATCAGATAGCTGATCGTCATTCGTATGACTTTTCTTTATCTCTTCGAAATCAGCATCTATTAACTTGTCCAGTTCTTCACTCGTCACACCTTTATACGATGGCTCTATACCTACCATTGGTGCTAAACCAGAAATAAGACTCAAAAGATACAATTCTGATGCTTTTAGCTTGATTTCAGATTGCATATGATTTCTTCCTCCTGACCACTAAGTACATTATAAATAGGAGACTGATATCGCTTCAATCGACCCCTTAACACGTTAAAACCTTCTCCAACCTTCATATCTGATAAGTTGTATGGCAAACCAGAAACCATAAACACCTGCTGATTAGACACATCACCAAGAAGGACACCCGTTCCAAGTTCTTTAAGAACTGGCACGACTCCTTCATAAACGCCTTTAAATGCACCCATATCACCAGAAGTAATAATATGAACACCAAGGTTCTTAGCTTGTCTTGCTAGGTCTTCCCAACGCTTCATATCATCCATATTGACTAAGTTGTTAAACTCTGCAACGTCTTCAATAGCAAGGAATGCATGTTGAACCGTGTCCCCATCCATACGTGCATTTTTATTAGATTCACATAAGACTTCAAGCTCACTTAAACAATCAGATAGGCCTTCTTCATTTCTAATCACATTCCACTTGCCACTGTGTGAAAGATCAGACAATGATGCTTTATGAAGATACAAATTCGATGGCAATTTTTCCGAAAGCTGTTCAATAACAACTGAGAGTGTGTTCGACTTTCCGCTTACCGGTGCACCAGTAATCACAAAGTGATCCACCGTTTCGAAGTCTACAGAAACCTTCTCAATATCTTCTTTATCAAGCCCTAGTACCACTTCATATGGGTTGACATTTCCACAGCGTTCAAGCATGTCAGAAATATTAAACTTCGGTGGCATTACAGGCACCGGCTTGGCTGAGCTGTCCACGCCAATAGATAACTCATGGATTTTTCCCTTAAGATAGTCTATTTTCTCGGCTTCTGTTTCCCCATAAATTTGGGTAAGCATTTGAGCTCGAAGAACATTTCCGTTATTAATTAAGCATCGTCCTGGAATATTTTCTGGCTCTAACGATGACCGGCCTACTGTCATGGAGTACTCACTCTTGTCTACAAGAGACATAGCTATTTTCACTGATATATTATTTGCGATTTTGTATTTAATGCTTCCAGAACTGTTCGCTGTAAGAATCAGATACACACCATATGCCGCTCCCTCTCGTGACAAGGCTTCAATGAATGGTGCAAATGGTACTTTCAGTTCTGCCATACCAGCAGCATTGTCAATGAACAAGAATATGGCAGGTAATTTTTCACTGCTCATTGAATTGTACATAGAAAGACTAGACGCATTACTAACTGCATAAAGTTCTTTTCTTTTTCTAATTTCCTTTGAAACAAACTTAATGAACTTCTCTAAAATTTCCTCGTCATCTGAAAGCACACCGCCGACATGTGGGAGCACTCCCAGCATATTAAGGCTTTTTCCTGCGAAATCAACAATATAAATGCTGGCATCATCAGGGGTATACTTGCTTGCTATACTCAGTACAAGATTTTGAAGTATATGTGATTTTCCTGTAGCTCTCTGACCGTAAATGGCAAGGTGACCCATTTTCTCTGGGGTGTACTTATATGTAAACTGATCAAGATTTTCAGGATCATCCACCTTGCATAGTGGAAGCTCAATTGCTGAGTTATCCATTTCTGAAGCAATTTCCTCAGTTAAGTACTCAATATCTTTTAAATCAGACAGCCATAAACGCTTTGACTTATAACGCTTGCCAAGCTCACGCAAGTAACCAATAACTGCATCAAGCTGATTCTGTGAACTTTGAAGGTTCATATCACTTTCTAGTTCTATTTTTTCAAGTTGCCCATTCAAGCTCATCATATAAATTGGGTCTTCTTCTTTGACACCTTCAACATACGTTGCGCCTGTATATCCACTTTGAAACAGCTCATAAATTTCGTTATTGCCAACTTGCAGATATCCTCTACCTGGTCTAACCAATTTAGATGCATCAGGTTTTTTAAGTATGTCCTGACTGTCTTGTGCATTAAGTACCTTTAGACAGATTTTGAATCTAGAGTTACTCCAAATTTGCTCATCCACAACACCAGATGCTTTTGAGTTGCAAGCAGAAGGTGAATCCCCAAACTTCGACCAACTCTGGCCACACTGACAAGCTCCTTCATAAAATCTGGCTTTTCCATTTTAAGTTCAGCAAACTCGTCTACAATCAAAACCAAATGCGGTATAGAGCTTTCAACCTTGCCACTTTTATACAGCTTTTCATAGTCATAAACGTTATTAACACCTGCTTTGTCAAACTCAGTAAGCCTTCTTTTAACTTCTGCTTTAATTGACAATAGTGCCCTTTGTGTCTTCTGACCATCAAGGTTTGTAATAACACCTGCCAAATGTGGAATGCCTTCAAACATCTTGGCAGTACTGCCACCCTTGTAATCAATAATTAGAAACGCAACGCTATCAGCACTATAATTAATGCCCAACGATAAAATGAGGGATTGTAGCAGTTCACTCTTTCCAGATCCGGATGTACCAGCAAGAAGACCGTGCGGACCATGACCTTTTTCATGAATATCGAGTTCAAGCTTCCTTCCACCCGAAACCAATCCAATAGGTGTCCTTAGGCTGTTAATACCTTCTGATGCTTTCCATCTTGACTCAATGTCAAGAACACCAATTGATGAAGCATCAAAGACATCAAGAAACGGAACATTCCCAGGTATTGCTGCTTCAACACTTCCACCTTCACTTTGACGGGGGCAAGATTGTCTATCATTTCATCAAAGTTTTTCTTCGAGCATTTGTCTGGCACATATTTAACCGACTCTTTATTTTGGCTATAATATACAGCTGAATTTCTCGTTTCAAGAAGCAAGACATCTCTACACTCACTCGGCAATTCTTCAATGCCTTGACCTGTGTAGATAAATGTAATCCCACACTTGGCATAGAAGTTTTCTTTATCTCCATAGAACTCCGTACGTACAAGAGATTTGTCATCAATGATAATAACAATATGCTCTTTGAACTCAACATTTCCAGAAGCTTCTGAAGCCCTTGATATTCTCTCTTGAAGAATAGAGTTTATTGTCCCGCTTAACTGCTCCGCCTCATGGTTTGAAGTGGCTATGTACCGCTTAGTACGATCAGCACTAAATACATGAGGCATCCACCTGATTTTTCTCCACTCCATCAACTCACTGTCTGACATGAAGAACATCATTTTCACAAGATGGTAGTCATGTGTTGTTGCTAAGTTTGTTAAAACACTTCGCAAATGGTTTTTAACCGAAACACGCTCGCCCACAATCCCCAATCGACCACAAGTTTTCAAATCAATAATGTGTGGCATATCGTCAAGGTAGGCATAGTCTTTCTCTATTGCTATGGCGCGCTGCTTATGTTCATCATCCTTAAGTTCAAATTTCTGTTCTGGCACTTTTAGCTCAAGTCGCGTTTGTACTCTTGTGCGCCCTATTCGAACCTGTTTAAAGTCATCATCACCTTTAATTCGATTCCAAAGCCTTTTATCTTTTAGCTTGGTCATAACCAGCGTTTCTTCTAGCTCGGGATAATCGTATGCCAGTAACGATCTATGAACATTTTGAGCTTGCGATATTTCTGCGCAGACCGCTTCCAAGTAATCCGTATATTTGTTCTGAAGCATTTCAACTTTTTCATCATGCTTTAAACAGTTGTTTCTATGGTTGGCAACAGCAACAATCATACTAATAATTGACATTGGAACGCTGTACATCAGCATCATATAACTCCCTCGCACTGTGGATGCCAAGGTCATAACTATAATAATTGCAATCGGCGGCAAGAATACTGACAGCTTATTCAGTTCTGGGCGATCTCCTATTTTGGGAGGGTCGTCCACTTTTATTTGTCTCGATGGTATAGGTTCATTCAGTCTCGGCTTTTTCTCAAAGTAAGATGATGTTACACTTTCAAGACCTTGTATTGTCACACCATTTTCAACATTGGTCACATGTAGCTGACCTCTGACAAACATCATCAGATAGCCTGCTATAAAGATTTCGTCTCCGTCCTGAAGATCGCGCTTATCAATAAGATTATTATTGACATATGTTCCGTTTTGACTTTGATTGTCTTCAAGCACATACACATTTCTCTCATTATCGAAATAGATTAGACAATGACTCTTAGACACATGCTTGTCTAAAATATTGATATGACAGCTTGACGAATTACCAAATTCAACAGTGTTGTCCACTGGCAGTTCATATCTCTTGTAAGTCTTATCATATTTCCTTGAGTCTCCCACAACAATTATTAACTCTTCCTTATGAATGTTTACAAATGTAATATGCTGGTCGTTTTCAATTCTGCATTTCTTCACTTGCTCATCATTAACAATAAGGTTGGCTTCATCAGCAAACGCTTCTAAATACCATTGTTCGTCTTCTTTAGTAATGCAAAGTTCTTTATCTCTAAATCCATAACTAGAAAGTACAATATCTGAACTCGAGTTTTGACCAATACAAAGCTCGTCTTTCGACTTATGATCAAGATATAAGTAATCCATCTTCTGCTGATGGTAAAAGTGTAATACAAAACAATCCATTCTCGATTCCTCTCTATTACACTGACCGACTTAACTGCTGATCAGTATCACTAAATTTCGTTGAAATCATTCTAGCTCATCGCTGATGGACTTTAGTTCTGATTCATATATCTGAGAAAGCTTTTTCCACTCTTCAAACTTTGAATAAAAGTACTCCTCTGAAACACCCGACCAATCGTTTCTCAAATTTTCAACCAGACTGATGATTTCACGATTAATACCACTGACTTGATCAGCTTTCTGAGCAAATTTAGTTGCTGTATTATTCATTGTTTCAGGGCTTATTTTAATCTGACGTCCCATGGCTCCTCCTTAATTAAAATTCAAACCTTCCACCGTAATAACTATAGCTCTGGTTTCCTTGATTTCCACTGTTTTGACTGCTGCTTTCCTGGTCTTTCTTTTCTTCTCTGTAATCTTGCTCTAGTTCTCTTTTGAGCTGACGCAGTTCATTCTCATGCGTTGTCAAATGGCTTTTTACCTGTGAGAGAAGATTTTCCAGATCATTGACCCCTTCTTTATATGCGTCATGAGCCTTTCCTTCCCAGTCGCCTTGGCACTGGTTTTCATCTTGGCGAAGCTTTGACTCAATCTGTCTTATATCGCTTTCGAGTCCGTCAACCGAGCTAATGCAACGCTCAACTTGTCGTATATCATTTCTAATACTGCTTAAACTCATGCGTCCCCCTGACTAAGGCTTGCAATCTGAGCAAGGATAATACCCCGCACCAGCTGCCTCTTCTTTCGTTCTGAACATATCAGCTGTTGGTATACTATTCAATTGTTCACAGCCCTCTAAATGATATTCTTTTCGTGAACCATTATTTGTACAGTAGTAGTACTTGTCATCTGATATTTTGCTTGCCTCAAAAGCATAGCTATTATAAAATTCTGTTCCTATTGGAACGCCCTGTAGAAAACTCATGAGTCCAACACTGTTTATAGTTCCTAGCTGATTTGCTTCTGTGCCATATGACAGTGTGAAATCATACTTAATTCCGTACTGACTGGCTATTTGATTGTACTGATATGCATAGTACTTCAAGTCTTTAGTTATAGTGTCTACAATCACTTGTTGCTTTAAATTAATTAGAGCTTCTCTGTCAGAGAGTATTGGAACACTTCTAATTCTGAAATACCACTCCACCAATTCATTACTATTCCCACCTCTTGGCATAGTTGGGAAGGTGTCAGTACCTGAGCCAGAAAATCCATCATCAATATCTGAAACAGAGCTTGTATTAGCCAGTTCTACAACTACGTCTATGGATTCGTTTAGCACCGTAACACTTAACCCTTCAATGGCAATAAGTTCAATCGTGTCATCTAAATAGAAATTTGCCATCATCACCATGGAGCCACTTGTATCATCAAGTTTCACAGCATATGGTCTTTTAGGAGACTCTACATATCTATAATCCTTACTATATGACTGATCTGAAAATTTGTCCCAAGTCGAGTACACATAGTAGCCATCCAGATCAAGTAAGACAATAGCAGGCACGTACCTCTGAATAATCTCTGTACTGTTGGGCATATTTTCTAGATTAAAATTCAAACTTAAAGTCGTGAAAAACGCATTAATCGCATCCCGCCTTGAGTTTGTAGATAGGGCATGCCCTCTAACATAATCAGCACTTTCAGTTAATGCCACTAAGCCATCTTCAACAGAGCTTTTTAGCATTTTGTCTAACCGTGCTTGTTCTGTCTGTCTCACGAGCATGTGTTTTACATCTACTCTTTGCATAAACATGAGCGGTAGAATGGCTAAAACAAGAACCAGTATTGCTTTATTAAGATTCATTTCTCACCATCCCGCCATATGGTATATAAATGCTATTTCCATTGGCTGTTGTGCCTGTAAAAGCATCACGCATAATTTCAGCTGCTGATCTTGACTCACTTGTCACAATCACTGAAAATTGATCTCCCATTCTCATTTGATATGTCCTTCGAGAATCATCTACTGGAATACTTTCGTTGTTTACAAACAAAACATCTAGAATGTCGCTGGTATAGTATCCTTCAAAATGTGTGGATATATCGCCAGTAAAGCTGTTTATATCACTTGGATCGGTATACTCTGGCGCTACACGCTTTGCATAGTGCTCTAGCTCCACCTTATAAAACCGTCCAGTCAAATGAATTTTCTCGACAAAAGTGTTGTACATGTCTGGAGTGAGTTGCCCTTGATCCCTGACATGATCCACAAAGGACACTGTTTCGTTGTAAACATAGTTGTAGGAAATCAAATCAGCTTTATACAAATGGTCGTATAGTGGAAACATCAAGCACAGCGCCACAGCAAGAATAATCGTAAAAACTTTAGATAATGAGTCCATTACGAGTCCCTCCTAAATGTGAGCGTGTTGATTTCACCACTTGAATTTCTCGTCACTTCCATTTCGTATGTGTACATGCTTATATAACTGGGAATCTCTATCTGAGTGAGCTTTCTACCACTAAAATAACTCTCACTCGATCCACCTGTTACTACCTCCACATAGTAGGGATAGTCCTCAGTATTCACAATGACATCTATCACTTGAGCGCCTGAATACGTTATGGAACCTAGGTCTTCATCTCCAAGAAACACCTCATTATGATTTTGAGTCGATGTCTCAGCTGATTGTTGAATAAACGACTCCGCCACTTGAAGGTTTGATATAGCTATTCCAAATGAGACAAGTAATGCAATCGTAAGGGCAATCATACTCAGAAATCTAAAATTCATTAGTTGTCTTCCGATACAATCTGCTTAAAAGCTAGACCCGTGACCATGTCATTTCCATCTACAAGTACATATGACTTAAAACGACCACTTGGATTAATATAGTCTTCTTCTGATTTCTTCTTAATGTCTTTTACTTCACCATCTTTTCCAATATCAATGTTTTTTTCTAGATCATCGAAAATTGCTTCCAAAATATCTTGAGCGGTTTCACTGTCTCCATACCATAAAAACTCCTCATTTGCTCCACTTTTCACACCAATACTAAATGACTCAAGGTATTCGTAACGCTTGATGGCATCAACAACTTGGCTGCCTGTAATGACAGTTTCGTCATATATTGTGAATTCTGATTGTGACAGGTCATTTTGCATACCTGTAAAACTGTCTTGCGTTTTTTTTTGTAGCGTCCTGCGCTGACATGAACATTACAACTCCAATTGTGATGAGTGCTATTGTAAGAAATAGTCCAGCGGCCATAAGCAGGGCTTTTTGTGCGTTATCCATTTTTATATCTCCTTACTTTTTATTATTGTTGTGTAAATACAATACCGATTATTGCTTCGTTTTGATTTTCTCTTAAAACACTTTTAAATTTTAGCGTTTGGATTGATATACTCTGGTTCAGTTACTGTGGTCGCATCCGATATGGATCCTCCTGCTGACCCTAATGTACTTATTGAATAAACTGTTACAGAGTCAACTGTCGTACTAGATATAGCTTTGTTGTACCAAACCACATTTCCAGAAGTATTTGTCTCTACACCAATACCAAATGCATCTGTAGAACCATACTTTCTAATAGCGTTTAACACCTGACTACCTGTCATAGTTGTTTCATCGAAAGACACGAACTCTGAGTTCGCCAGTTCATGCTGAACATCCCCAAAGTTATCCTGTGCAATGACCGTCATATCCTTTGCCGTAACAAAAATGGCGACCCCCACTGTCACTAGAGCCAGTGTAATCATTAGCCCAGTTCCCATAATTAATGCTTTTTGTACATTTTCCATTAAATTCACCTCTAGTTATAAGAATATATTCATCTGATTGTAATACTCTTGCATTTGAACGTAGCTGACTCCGAGAAGCGGAAAGACTAAATATAGAAAAATAAGTGCGTACAAGGGCACAAAACCAATAAGCTTGCCCCAGCTTGACCTTTCTTTTATGATTCTCTCGTTCTCGACGCGTCTTTTTTCCTGATAAAACGCTCGTTCTGACTGAATTTCATCAAATGCTCTTTTTATTGGAATCCGCTCAACTGCCGATTCCAGGTTTTCAACAATCCTAATCATTGGTGCATAACTCACGCTTTTTTTTAGATCTTTAATGGCTTTAAGCGGGCCCGATTCATAGTCATTAAGACAAGTTTGAAGCTGCTCCTTAAATACATTTGATCCAAGCTCCAGCCATTCAAGAATGCCTTCAACCGACACCCTTTCATAGTAGATTAGCATTAATACTAAGGTGTGAAATTGCAGGATTTCCTTTTCCATTTCCACCTGGCGCATGTGCTTGGTAAACACAAGTATGAGGTGTGGAACGCTGTAGCAAAATCCTGAGAAAAAAAGTAGAAACAACAGCTCATACCATTTGAAATACATGGACTCGATAGTTTTATGCTTTTCATATATTCTGAGTGCTCTTTTCTTGGCTAACTTTATGCTATTACTGTCCGAATACTTCTTAACGAACTCAACGACTTCATTCTGCGCGATTTTTTGCCTTTCATCTTATAGAGAAATTGATTGTCAAAGTTTGTTTCTAGCATTCCAGCTTTATACTCTTCTTCAGTAAGTTCATCGAAAAACATAAATTCCGTTGTCGGCTCTGTATATACTCGATTCACTCGAATGGTTTTTACTGTTGTTAGAACACCAAATCCAACTGAAAACGCTACAATGAAAATAACTATTCTTTTCAAGTAATACGTTTCGAAAGACAAGCGTTCTCCACTTTCCTTAAAAAGACTTTCCAGCTTATTGAATTTTTTAGTATGCTTTAGCGGAACAAGCCATCGTCCCACTCTTTTGAACTTCTCATTTTTCTCTACAATTTCTTGAAACTTGTCTTTCTTATACTCTCTTGTATCATCAATCTGAAGATTCTTCAGGAACAAATACGCTAGAAAAACAATCGCCACAATAATGAGTTTTACAAACAGTCCCGGAGCACCACCATAAAACATTTCTGATGCTGGAAAGTTTGCAAGCGTCCACTTTTCAATCGGTTGAATCATAAGTAGTGGAACTGCCGCAATGAGATTTATGTTTTTCAGCTGATATGAAAGCTGACCTCGCTTTAAGATTTCCATATTCACTTCATTATTTAAGTAAGTAATGTTTCTAAGAAACAATGAAATCTCATCGACCTTTCGGTCTCCCATTTCCTTAACCTGATGGCATAGGCCCGCGAATATCTTAAGGTACTTATTGGGTGCTGTGTCGAAGTAATTTCTAAGTGCCTCACTTGACTCGGTTGATATAAGCAGTTCATATATACGTTCACCTTGAATGCTGATTTCCTTGTCTGTATTTTCATAAGCTTCATAAATCGCTTCATCCACCATGCCATGCTCATGGTAACTATGTCGCACATCAGCAAGAAAATCTGTCATTTGTGTCAGTATTTTTCATTTCGATTTTTCCAATATACTGGTTTACGATGACATCATGAATCACAACAACCATGAATATTGATATGATTGAGAAAAACCAGTTTTGATTCATTGAGAATATAAGAACGATTAGAAGGACAACCACAATCGAAATAGTAAGGAAAACACGCATAGTTACCTTGCGCATTCTGTATTCATCATACTTATGAACCGCTTCCAGCCGTTTCTTGAGCTTGCGGACATAACGCCTGGTCAGCTTGAACTGGACAGTTTTAATGTACACCTTTTGGTAAAACTGGTTTAGTACAGTTTGCAGCGTGTCCTTATGACCATCATCACCGGAATACCACTCTTTATTGCGCTTACGCCTGAGCTTGTTGTCTAAAACAATGTACAGTGTAATAGTTGTTAGGAAGCCAACGATTAAAAGAAAACTGAGTAGAAGGAGCTGCAATTTAAGATTCATCGCTCGTCCCCCAATATTTGTTTAGAAACTCGTCAAATATCTCTGACTCATCTGATGACAAATGCTCTTTAATCGACCTCACCATCTGGCTGGATAAGCAATCACCTGCGTGGTATCTACCATTCTTAAAAATGACTATGTTTCTTGCACGGTAGGACTTTCTATCTGTTGATCTTTCAAAATACTCCACCATGCTGTCCATGAAATAACCCATTTTTTCCTCAAATACTTCTGTGGCTCTATACTTCACAGGGTATGGCACTTCACGGTCAAGTGGTTCACACTGAGTTATACGCTCAATGTAACGATGACCTTCATAGGTCTTTTTTAAATGAATATCAAATCCTATTGCTGATATAACCTGCTCCTCAGCAACTTTCTCATTCTGGAATGCCCCTGACTTGAGTAGTGAATTTCGAAGTGACAAAATCAAACTGTCAAATGTTTTAGCATGGTGTGTAAAAAGAGTGAATAAACTCGCAACCTGACTCATTTGAATCATCCAAGACGCAACTTCATCAGATGCAACCTCACCAAGTATGTTTACTGTACCATCTGTTTTTTTCTGTAGATCAAGGCCTTCTTGCCCCTTCAATGTACCAGTCTCTCTAAATGAAAGAATGTTCCTTTCTGGGTATAGCTTTCGCAAGTTCAGTTCAAATGCCATTTCCTGAATTCTAAGGGTATACATGCCCTTTATAAACTTGATCATTGTCATAAGTAGGGTTGTCTTACCGCAGCCCTGTTCCCCAGTAACAGCAGTAACTTGGCACCCCTTTATAATCCATTTAATAAGTTCTATTGGAAGCTCTGCCCTGTCATCAGTAACTAACTTTCCGATTTCTTTAACACCAACACTGTCAAACTTCTAACGAAGAATGCCCAGTTTTCTGAGAACGGTGGTCTAACAACTACAACACGAGACCCATCCTTCATTTCATTAACCATGTATCCATTGCTTTCTGAGAGCTGTCCTGGATTGTTATACCTATAAATGTTTTGACATACCCTTTGAAGTTCTTCTGGGTTCCCAAAGCTCAAGAACGATAAATGAATAGACTTCCCCTTGTAGAACAGCCAAACACTGTCGTGTGCCTGACCTATACCACGGCTTAGCTTTCGTTGGTAATCATCAATGGTTTCAATGTTGCTTAGAAAATCGTCAGGATAACCAGACACACCACCACTAACACCATCAATAACCATGTCTCTGATTTCATCAATTACACCAAATCCTTTGTATCTTTGATAGATTCGCTGGGCGAGTATGCCGATTTTATCTTCATATGTAAGCACTATGTTTTCATGCTCTATATAGTAAACCTTCTCAATTTCTTCTGTCGAGATTACATAAGATTCGGCTGTACCGTCCTCTATAACCTTTTTCTCTTCCGCAAGACCGTATCTGTCGATCATGGCACTTAAGCCACTTGATCCAAATCGCTCCTTATACTTGTAAATCAGTATTTCGAACTTACTTTGTACATCTAGTAACTCTGGCTGCTCGAATGGAATAACAAATTCAACATTTTCTTCATCAAGCATGTACTTTTTTTCAAGCAAGTCAGCAATAAAGGCAATCACATATCTTTTGGAATTTATGTCTCCATGCGTACAGTCTTTGAGTGATGTTCTCAGCTGCTTTCGTTTGTTATTCTGTCTTTCAAACTCATCTCTTGACAGTCCCAGATCATAAATATTTGTTCTGAGCATGTCATTGATGCTATTTTTTACGAACTTGAATATTTTCATCTTCATTCATCCAGTCTTTTGGTATTATGTCATCATCAAGAACCCGCCTTCGAAGGCTAATCCTTATGAATAGAAGTAGGCCACATGCAACCAATATCAAGATGATAATTGCGCTGTTTAATAATTGATTCATACAAGTCTCCACACACTAACTAAGGCATAACCGCATCTGAAATTTCTTTGATTGCACTGAAGAAATCATAATTGTAGTCTGTCTTTTTCAAGTTGATATTTCTGATGAAATACTCTCTAACACGTTGATCGGATAAGCTGTCGTTGAACTCGGTGTTATAAGGCACCGGAAGTAATCGACCTTTAATGTTGTACATCCTTTTCAAATTCTTTACAGAGTACTTAGATTTTGAGTCATAATTCATGATCGCAATGACAGTATCCTTATTGTTCAAATATGGAATAATCAATGGTGATTCAAAATACTGTTCCAAGGAGAACTTATCTTGATTAACACAAATAATCACCTTATCCACATGATTTAAAATGTCTTGTATTTCACCGCTTGGTGCATTCCAGTCAATTTGTGTAACATGGTGGTCATAATGTTCTTTCGCTTTTAGATAGATTATGTTTCGCACTTCAGACTCTATTCTTTTATCTCTATCTTTCATGCTTCCTATTAGAAAATCTGCTCTGTCTCTCACAATTGGAAGTGTATAATCATCTATATTGCAGCTGTATATCTGACCGGTCTTTGCAAGTCGCTCGAGTGAATCCATTCCCATATCTGAGTATCTTGTACTAGTATATCTATCTGTCTTGAAATTGGTGCATAGATATTTTTCCATTAAACCAATCCCCGGCTTTGAATGTGATATTAACAATTTGCAATTTTTACTTATCGACTTCCAAAGTCCCACTGATAGAGCAGTGCGTACTGATAATCCATCATAAATGCCCAACGTGCCAATATGCATCCTATAGTCCTTTCCCTGCGAGATTTATGTACCTATCAATTTCACTCTCTGATTTTTTGATCATTTTCTCAATAATATTTCTTAAAAGCTGTTTAAACTCTTTCGATATGCCTCTAAATGCAATATGGTCATTGTATTGATTCTCGATCCTTCTAGCTTGGGCAATACTATCAAAATATATACTATGATCCTTTTCAATACACGCATCAGAAAACTGGCTGAATAACAACTCCATGACCTTCAAATCAATTTTACAATCTTCATAATTCATTAAAACAAGATCAAACTTTTTTTCACTCTCACTGACCGCATCAATAATTTCGCATGTTTGGGCAATACTTGATACATCCATATCGGTTGTTACATAAATTATTGAATCTGCACTTATAACATCCAAGTATCTATCTGTAAGGACAATCTTAATGCCATCGGTCTTACTTAGATCAGATATACTAGAATGAATATTAATCCCTCGATACTCCCATTTTTTTTGACCCACTTGAGTAAATGTGCTTAAATACTTTTGCGCATAAGCACATTCCGTATCATCAAAAACTGTCACAGTATACCCCATTATTTTTAAAGTTGCTGATGTATAGGCAATAATATCCCCAATGTCTATACTTGTCATAAAATAAACAGTGGCTTCTTCTGACTCTATTTTAGAAGCCGTCTGTTTCTTGAATCGATTCCATATCAATTTCCTTCACCCCGCTATCATCTTCTAATGCCTTATGATTATTTTGACTATTGAAAAAATCATTGTCCGGTTTGTTAGAATTTTCCCTTCTAAACTGTTGATCAACTGAAGATGCAGCTTCTTCTACAGCCTGTAGATCATTTTCTAATGCATTCCTTGATGACTTCATCAATTCAATATCAACAAGTTTCACTAATTCAGGCATTTCAGTGATACGTTTTCTGACATATTCATTAACAGGATAATCTGGTAAGGGAACCGTTTGATAATATGGTTCAATATATCGAACAGTGTATAATTTTGAACCTTTAACCGTATATGTATCAACAACTGCACTATTGAGCTTCAGCCGTTCAATTGGCGTTAGATTCATCCAAACAGTGCTTGTGTCATGATCAATGTTGATAAGTTCTTTCTGACTTAGTACAACATAATCTTGTCCTGTAGCAAACATAATCCGAACATCAACAACTTCTCCTTTTGCACATTTGACATGAGATGAATCATATCCAACTCATGTTCCTTAGAATTATCCTTTATATGCTTTTCCATCAAAAGTCCACTGGTTAAAATTGTTCCTTTTTTTAAATCCATTTTAGCTTTTTGATCTTTTAATTTTTCAATAGACTTAATAGAATTTATTGGAACAACACGTTTGTCAATTTCAATGTGTTCTATATCTGACGCATCAATGGTCTCTCCCCTTAATACATCCTCCCCAATAACTAGTATTTCAATTTGATTTCCATTCAATTCATCTATTTTTTCTTGCAAAGCAGTCACTTTCATCAAATTCTGTTCAGTAATCCTAGAAATATTATGCTTTGAAAGAACGAACATCCCAAAGAGCACAATTAGAGTGATCAAACTCATGACACCAACACCTACTAGGAAAAAGAACTTTTCTCGTTTTCGTCGGCTATTCATATTTAGCATTTTTTTCTCCCATGTTTTCATCAATGTCTACAACTTTAATTTCTTCATTATCCTCTAATACAGTCAATCGAATAAGCGTCTTCAAAAGCAACTCTATTTCAATATCTTCATCAAGCGATTCTATTGGATACCAAGGTGACAAGTATGTCATAGCCCCATTTATATAGGCTAAATCAGCATGAGTCATTCCTAACGAATCAATGGCATTAAAGTCTACAGACTTTTTAGTGTTTATTGCCCCTAAACCATATACTCTTCCTATAAAAGTAAGAAACTCTGATTTACTCATTTTTTCATCTAAGTAGTAGTACTTATATCCGATGCGACTTTCAAAACTATTTAGAAATGGATAGTAAACTGACCTATCGAACTCAATATCCTTTGAACTTTCTTTTTCTATACATTGTCTATACATGTGAAATATTTTTACTGCAAAATCTCTTGTAACCTTATCTCCTAGTTCCGCTTGATAATCTAAATTTAAAAGACTTTGAAAGTATATTATAGAGAGTTTGTCCATACCATAACTCAGACTGCTAACTTCATCATCATCTGATCTTCTAAACATATTCTTCATTTTGCTTTTAAACCAGTCTTCATCATGATTTTCAGCAATCGAAACCACTCTAAATACACTTGCTATTCGACTACTACTTACATCCTTATAATCCTCATTTTCAAGCTCAATATCAGACCAGACAGTAAATCTATACTCATGACCTGGTTCTAAATAATTAACCAGGTCTACGTTTGAATACTTAGACTGTCGATTTTCGATAACCAGATCACTTTCTGTAATGTCTTCAAGTGAATATCTATACTCATATGATGTTATTTTTCCATGTAAACGGTTCATCTTCACTAACAATATAAACACCATTATTGGCTGGGTAATTAATACTTAAGGCCTGTGGAAGCCCTTTTCCATACACGTCAACTGAACATTCCTCAGATCTGTACCCACCCATATAGCCCACAACTTGGAACTCATACCAATGGCCTGGGTCTAATTGATTCTCTTCAATTCTATAGCCACTTAATGTTGTTAATTGAGACTTAAGGATATATTTCTCTATTGTGTCATCATAAATAGAAACTTCATACGATTCACACGTATCCTTCCAATTTATATACAAAGATTCTTCCGTATCAAATAGATCTCTATTCGTAGGTGATTTTATCTTAGGTGGGTCGATTCTAAACGGGTCGACGGAAAACCTTGTTGACACAACTTCTGAAATCGCCTTACCGTCTATAGAGCAAATTTCAATTTGATACTCATGTCCTGCAATAAGTATTTCATAGTCTAAATCGACTTCATTATATGGGGTTAATGTCCAGTCAGTCGTTAGAGCTGACTCAGTTGTATCTATTACTCTATATTGATATTTAGATTCTGTATCTGACCAAAGTACTCTTATTGAATCTCCAATATCAAAATGATTACCATCTCTTGGTGATTTAATTTTTGGGGGTTCAGCCCCTTCATATGCAATTTCAAATTTCACACTATCGGCGCTTGATTCCTGATTTTCATATAGTGAATAAACTTTAAATTCATAGATTTTTCCATGCTCTAAAGTATCATGACCTAAGTGATATGCGTTTTCGATGTTGTTCCACTCACAATGAGCTCATCTGTATCCTCATCCATTAATATATACCTATAATTTTTCTCGGTTCTCTCCCATCGGATTTGAACAGTATCATCAATATTAAAGGTCTCTCCCTGCTCTGGACTTCTAATATCTGACCGATTTGGTTTTCTAGGAATACAGGTAAAATAAACTTCATTAACTTCTGATGTTTCTGCTCCTCTTATGGAGTTTATTGCAAACTTATAGTGATGATTGTGGTTTAGCTTTTTTGAACTTATCCGCACACTATTCTCGTATGTTCTCGATTCGTTTATTACATACTCTGAATCTGTTATGTCATATAATGAGTAGCTATACTTATAGTCAATGTCCTCCCATTTGAACTGTATAGTACCATCAAGTCGAATCTCATCATCTTGGTCAGGTTCATGTACTTCTGGGGCAACAAGAATTGGTCTTTTTAAAACAAAACGCATCGTGTCATACTCTGAAATTCCTTGTTCATGTAATGCGGCAACTCGAAACTCATACTCTTGATCGAATTTAATTACATCTGTGTTAAAAGTAATATTAGATTTACGTGTAGAAGCTTCTTTAATTACAGTATTAGACTCTACATCGACTAGAATATATACGTACTCATCTGCAATATCTGTCCAAACAAAGCGAACGCTCTCTTCCGAATAAACTTCATTTGTTTTGGACGTGTAATATGAGGATGGTCTGTCTCAGCAAAAGATAAAGCATTGACCATAAATAATATGGAAAGCATTAATAGCGCACATCCGTTAAAAATCTTCAAACTAATTTTCATAATCTTCCTTTCAAATTTATTTATTGAATATAATACTTTTAACATTTTAATTTTAGGAATATAGTCCTTATCCATATTAAAAAAGCGGACGACTATACCTTAGATTTCAGCCCGTCCGCATAAAACAACGTTTTTAATGTACTTTTATAGTAATTTTTTTCCTTTTTTCACCCAAATTGCATTGCTATTTTATAAAACTATTGATGAAGTATCAACCATTTTTTTTCTATTAAAGCCATTACATTTCATATTCGGACCTTAACTTAACACATTCGTCAGATTAACCATTGTTTTATAGTTCTTATAATCCACCTTTTCATACTAAGGACACTACGGGTTGTCAATTTACACGGCTCATAATTTTCAGAAAAAGTGACTTTAGTCCCTAAATTCATTTTGAAAAAAAGTTGCTTTTATCACTATACAATTACGAGCGGGTGTGGTTTGTGAATTTCTTCTCGCTATATTCTTGCAAAAAAATCCTGCCAAATCAGATGAAATCATCTTCATTAGCAGGATTATTTAGTCAGTATTATTACTTCTTTTTCTTCCAAGAACTTTTTAGAGACACAACTCTATTAAAGACTTTTTTGTCATCAGTTGAGAATTTGGAATCTTCACAGAAGAAACCGTGTCGTAGGAACTGGAATTTGTCGCCCGGTTTTGACGTATTAAAGTAAGGTTCCAACTTACAGTTTTGAAGCTTTACAAGTGAATTAGGATTCACAATTTCTTCGCCTTCTTCATTTTCTGTCAGCAGGTGGTCATAAAGACGAACTTCTGCATCAATATGATCCGCTTCAGCAACCCAGTGTAGGGTTCCTTTAACTTTTCTACCCGTAAAGCCTGAACCAGACTTTGTTTCAGGGTCATAGGTACAACGTAGTTCAACAACATTGCCCGCCTCATCCTTAATCACTTCATTACACTTAATAAAGTAAGCATGACGCAGACGTACTTCATTGCCTGGGAAAAGTCGGAAGAACTTCTTCACAGGCTCTTCCATGAAATCTTCTCTTTCCACATAGACAACACGGCCAAACGGTATTTGGCGTGAACCCATTTCTGGGTTGTCTGGATTTAGACCCGCTTCAAGCATTTCCACTTGACCCTCAGGGTAGTTTGTAATAACCACTTTGAGAGGATCGAGAACTGCCATGGCTCTTGGAGCCTTCATTTTAAGGTCTTCACGAACAAAATGGTCTAGGTTTTCTGAGTCAACCACACTGTTTGACTTTGAAACGCCCACTTCATCAATAAAGCTCTTAATGGCTTCTGGCGTCACACCACGACGGCGAAGACCAGACAAGGTATGCAGTCTTGGGTCATTCCAACCATCTAGGGTGCCATCTTCAACAAGGGCTCTGATGTATCTTTTACTCATGAGCGTGTTTGTCATGTTCAGACGGGCAAACTCGATTTGTTGTGGCGGTGTTGGCCATACGCCAATTTCACTTAGAACCCAGTCATACAGTGGCCTGTGATTCTCAAATTCCAGGGAACATAGGGAGTGTGTCACGCCTTCAATGGCATCCTCAATTGGATGTGCATAGTCGTACATTGGATAAATGCACCATTTGTCACCAGTGTTATGGTGTGTGTTGTGTGAAATTCTGTATAGTACAGGATCGCGCATGTTTAAGTTTGGCGAAGCCATGTCAATTTTAGCTCTTAGTACGCGAGAACCATCTGGGAAAACACCATTCTTCATCTGCTCAAACAGATCCAGATTCTCTTCTGGTAAGCGGTCTCTAAAAGGACTGTTCTTGCCAGGTGTTGTGAAATCACCCCTGTATTCTCGTGTTTCTTCCGGTGTCAAATCACAAACGTATGCTTTGCCTTTTTTGATCAGGATTTGAGCATACTCATACATTTTTTCAAAGTAGTCTGATGCATAGAAGAGATCATCCCACTCGAAACCAAGCCACTTTATATCTTCTTGAATGGCCTTAACATACTCCGTGTCTTCTTTTACTGGGTTTGTATCATCAAATCGCAGATTACACTTACCGCTATATTCCTCTTTAATCCCAAAATTGATGCATATGGCTTTCGCATGGCCTATATGCAAGTATCCATTTGGTTCTGGTGGGAATCTAGTATGTACCCGACCGCCGTATTTGTCGGACTTCATATCCTCATCGATAATCTGCTGAATGAAGTTCCTTGATCGAAATTCTGATTCATTGGTGTTATCGACAGTTTCAGCGTCCGGACGCTTGTTTTCTTTAGACATCTTCATCCAGTCCTCCTTGTTTTTTTAATCCTATGACGCTTGCAAAACGATTGCCTTGCAAGTCGCTCAATCCAGATTTTTTATGTAATAAAGGAATCCCTTTCTTCGCTTTTATTACAATATATCTAAATTTATCATTCATTATTTTATCACAGTCAAGTGCCTATGCAAATTGATAATTTGAAGGTGCGCTGATTCTACCCACATGCGGACACAATATTTCCAACATTTGATTCTTACAAACCTTGGCACTTAAATGTAATTTCTTGTGAAATGGCTCATAATTCGGGTATTTATTACCAGTAATGCTCTTTAAAAAGATTTTTACCAACCGCCTGTCACTTTGTATGTGGGATGCATCTTGTCAGGCTGTTTTCAAAGGGCTCTAAACAAAACTGGGTTATAAGGGGATAAAACTATGTCAGAACATACGCATCAAAACAATATTTTTTCAAAAAATATATATGCGTCTTCGCCAAACATTCTCGACCATATCCCTTCTGTCATTTATATAAAGGACAAAGAAGGCAGATACTTATACGTGAATTTTGAATACGAAGCACTCCTGGGCGTGAGTCGACAGGACATATACGGCAAGAAGGATATTGATATTCTGCCTGATTCACTGGGAAAGCTTTCAAGGACGCTCGATATGAAAGTCATTGAAACGGAAAAGTCCATATCATATGACGAAAGTCTGGAACTGAGTGACGGTATGCATAATTATCATTCAACAAAATTCCCTCTTTATGACGACTCAGGCTTTCTTTATGGTATGTGCAGTTTTTCAACGGACATTACCAATTTGCTTCAGACCAAAGAAGCTCTTGCTGAATCAGAAGAGAAATTTGCCGCTATATTTAATAACACCTTTCAACTTATCGGACTCTTAACTCTTGAAGGAATCCTCCTTGAAGCCAATCATACCAGCCTCAAAATGATCGGTGCCAAACCAGCCGATGTTGTTGGTAAATATTTTTGGGACACCCCTTGGTGGTCCCATTCAACAGAATACCAGGAAAAACTCAAAGCCAGTATTGCAAAAGCATCTAAAGGAGAATATGTCCGCTTTGAAGCCACCCACCAAGATGCCTATGGCAATCCAAATTTTATGGACTTCAGCATCACACCAGTCAAAGACGTTCAAGGTCATGTTAAATTTCTCATTCCTGAGGGACGTAACATAACAGACCTCAAAATTGCTGAACTAAAGCGAAATGAAAGTGAAGCCAAATACAGGACTCTTTTTGACCTGTCTGCCAATGCCATGCTCCTTCTTGTTAACGAAGTCGTTGTGGAGTGCAACAAGGCCGCCCTGAACATGCTCGGTTTTTCCAGCAAGGAAGAGGTCATAGGATTGACCCCAAAGGACATCTCCCCTGAGTTTCAACCTGATGGAAGTCTTTCAAAACAAAAAGCCCAGCTGCGCATGCAAGAAGCCTATAGGGATGGGACAACACGGTTTGAGTGGTACCATCAACTGAAAAATGGCACCATGTTGCCTGTGGATATTTCCTTAACGCACATACCAGACAATAACAAGCGTATCCTTCATGCCATATGGACGGACATCAGCGCCCAAAAAAAGGCTGAAGAAGAAATTCGCCTCCTCAATAAAGAACTGGAAATGCAGGTTCAAACTCAAAGCAAGGCTCTTAAACACAGCAAGGATTTAATAGAAAACACCCAGGAAAGACTTGTCGAATCCGAGCAAAAGGCCTACCTTTCAGAACTCTTGCCAGGGATTTCCCATGAAATCAACACCCCTATGGGGGTCAGTGTTACAACGGTTTCGTATTTACATCAAACCCTGGGTACAATTATTGAGAAATTTAAGAACAACCAGCTTACTAAAAGTGAATTTATGAACTTTCTTGAGGATGCTGAGCTGGCTTCAAGCACAGTGCTTTCCAATCTAGATCGTGCAGCCAGTCTCATATTTAGCATTAAAGACCTTTCCACTGACCAAATCAGTGAGTCAAGAAGAATGTTCAATTTCAGAAAATATATAGATGAAATCCTCTTAAGTCTCCACAACGAACTGAAGCGTACCCCTCATAAGGTTCGGGTCAATTGCCCGGATGCCCTAAACATCAGCTCTTATCCGGGGATATATTCACAGATATTCACAAATTTTATTATGAACTCTCTGCATCATGGATTTGATAAGCAAACCCAAGGCACCATTGATATTGACGTGGACATTCGGGGCACCCAGCTCAGCATTGTCTACAAGGACAGCGGCAAGGGCATGGATGAGGAAACACTCTCCCATATATTCGAGCCCTTCTTTACGACACGCCGCACTGGTGGCAATTCTGGGCTTGGCATGCATATAGTTTACTCCCTTGTCTGCGACAAACTCGGTGGATCAATACGAGCTATGAGTCGACCTGGAGAAGGGGTCCAGTTTTTCATTGAAATCCCTCTTGACCCCTCGGCCAAGTTTTAATCCTTAAATATTCACGTGTCAAACTTACAGTTATAAAAAATCCGCTCCTAGACCTTTTCAAGCAGGTATAAGAGCGGATTTTATTACGGTGAATCATGTCAATGCTTTTACTTAATGTCCTTAAGCACTTCCACAAGAAAGGCATAGATACGTTCTACCGAACCAATGCTCATGTGCTCCATTGGTGTGTGCACATCATATAAATTAGGTCCTAGAGATACCATGTCAATATCCCCCACCTTTTCTTTAAGGAGTCCACACTCAAGTCCGGCGTGGATGGCATCCACCTTAATGTCCGAATCATAAAGGGTCTTCCACTTCTTCTTCATGATTTCCCGTATAGGAGATTCCACCTTGTATGGCCATTCAGGATAGTCAGAAACAAGTTCCATACTTGCACCAGTTAGGTTGCAAATATGCTGTATTCGACCATTGATTTCCTCTTTTAAAGATTTGACAGAACTTCTTACAGCACTGCTGAACTCAATATGATCTTCACGCATTCGTAAAACACCAATGTTGTTTGAACTTTCCACAAGACCTTCAATATTAGCTGACATGGTCTGAACACCATATGGCATCAGTCTTAAAATCGAAACCAATTGATCCACTGTTGTCTGGCTTAAAGCCATACCAGCATATTTACTCTCATTTGATTCAAGACTTGCCTTAGAAAGCGCTTCTACAACAAGTTCAAGCCCTGGATCAGAACTTTCATACTCATTCTTAAATGCTTCATCAAGATTTTTGACTAGGGCTTTCAAGTCTTTTTCTGAAAGGTTTATCCCTTCAGCACTTTGGCCTTTCAAACCCACGACCGCCTCTGCATACTTGGCGATGGCATTCATTTTATCTCCACCAGACACCTCAATCACTTCCAAATCAGAGTGTTCGCAAAGCTTTTCAAGAAGGCGTCCTAAAAGCTTAATGGCACTTGCCCTATTCTGATTGATCTCCATACCTGAGTGCCCACCCTTTAGTCCCTTTATTTTAAGGGCGTAATATGCACCAGCCAAGGACTCTTTTCTTTCAATAGGCAGTTTAACAATATTGTTGACCCCCCCTGCACAAGATGCCAACAGAGTGCCCTCTTCTTCTGAATCAATATTGATGAGAATATCTCCAGAAATATGGTCCGGTTCCAAACCAAGAACGCCATCCATACCCGTTTCTTCAGCAACAGTTATAAGGGCTGTAAGAGGTGGATGAGCCATATCCTTTGACTCTAAAATTGCCATAGCCATGGCCACTGCTATACCATTATCTGCCCCAAGTGTGGTTCCTTCTGTTCGCACAAAGTCACCCTCTACAACCACGGGGATGGGATCCGTATTAAAATCAAAATCCAGGTCCTCTCTTTTCACGCAAACCATGTCCATATGGCCTTGTAAAATAACGTGGGGGGCTGTTTCATACCCCTCGGTTCCCGGCTTTTTGATAATGACATTGAGGCAGTCCTCCTGGATCACTTCAAGTTTGTTTTTCTTTGCAAATGCCACCAAATAGTCACTTACCGCTTTTTCATTGCCCGACTCCCTCGGAATTTGTGTCAAGGCTTCAAAATGTCTGAAAACTGCTTCTGGCTTTAAACCTGATAATTTACCTGTCATGTTTCTTCCCCCTAGTCCATGCTATAATGCATTTCTTTTCAAAGTTATAAACTTATTGTTTCTAAGAATATTAATGTAGGTGCCCACGCGTTCATGAACAGGCTCCACGGCCTCTCCATGGCACTCTGTCATTAATAAACAAATCTCTCCAATTGTGCGGGTGCCATCCATCATCTTCCACGCACTGCTTCCAATCTCATCGAGATCAACCCGCATCTGGTCAGGGGTTTTTTTGAATAACCGCACCAAGCGATCAATGACCTCTTTTCGAGGGATCATTATATGTATCATACCATTTTCATCCTCGTGCCACTTCATAGAAGATGTTCTTACTGGAATCAGATCAAGAAAATTGTCATCTTTTTGGATTTTCATATCTTGCCTCTTTTCACTAGACATTTTTAGATCCATGCACACCGTTCATTTGAACCCATCAGCACTCAGGGCACACCACGCTCTCCATATCCTCTTTTAATAAGGCCGAGCAAATATTGAGTAGCGCATCAAAGTATAGGTTAAGAGTCCGAAAAAACAGACGGTGCCTAAGGCTCCTAAGGACAGACCCAAGGCCAGGTTTAACTCAAGGGCTGCAAAAATCGCCAGTAGTATGCCGATTAAGCCCTCACCCGCTATGAGGCCCGATGCATACAAGACCCCCGTTTCAACCTTTGACTTGGCACGAATGGCCGTTCGTTCATCATCTTCCATTTTCTTATCTAGGAAGCCACGAATTAGGCTTCCTAGGACGATTGGGGTCGACAGATGTATGGGCAAATAAAGACCAATGGAAACAGGTAAGACCGGTAAACCAAGAAGTTCAAGGGCCAGTCCAATGCCCACACCTGTAAAAACAAGAGCCCAGGGAAGGTTGCCCCCAATAACCCCTTCAACCACAAGGCGCATAAGTGTGGCCTGAGGGGCGGGTAAATCAGACGACCCAAATCCCCATGCGTTGTTAAGCCATGTCATAACAACACCGATGGCTAAAGCTGATGCCACAGCTCCGACAAGTTCTCCATATTGTTGCCTGTATGGCGTTGCACCAACCAAAAATCCGGTTTTTAAATCCTGGGAAGTGTCCCCTGCCATTGCGGCTATAATACATATGATGGCCCCCACCGTTAAAGTGGCAATCATGCCCGACTGTCCATCATTGCCTGTTGCCTTATAAATAATGCCCGTAATAATGAGTGTTGCAATGGTCATGCCAGATACAGGGTTTGAAGAAGATCCGACAAGGCCAACGATTCGCGATGACACCGTTGCAAAGAAAAATCCGAAAACGGCTATCAGAAAAGCGCCACCAAATCCAACTTCTATAAATGGAAGGACCGCCATAAGAATAACCACTGTAAGGGAGCCAAAAAGGACCACCCTCATATTCATATCTCTATCCGTGCGCATAGCGCTTCCAGCCCCCATGGTTGAGGCGTAGTCACGCATGGCTTCAGTGAATGTTTGAACAATGAGAGGCAGGGACTTGATAAGACCAAAAATACCGCCAAAAGCCACTGCACCTGCACCAATATATCGAATATACATATCCCATATATCCCAGTAGTCCATAACCTGTATAGGCACATCAGCGGGAAACATGACAATATACCCCAAACTGCCTATATTGCTTATAAGTGGTATGAGAACAATCCAGCCGAGAACTGCCCCCGCCAGCATATAGGCTGACAAGGTTGGACCAATAATAAAGCCCACCCCTAGAAGGGCTGGTAGACAGTCCATGCCCACAGCGGCGTTTTTATAAACAGGCAAGCTCATTTCAATCCTATCAGGAAAAAGCTTAAGCCCCCTGTTAAAAATTTATAAACAGCACCAATGCCTAAACCCGTAAAGGTTGCAACGGCTTTTTTCCCACCTTCTTCACCAGCCAAAAGCACCTCAGCACAGGCTGTTCCTTCTGGAAGGGTAGGACTTCATGCTCCTTGACAATGAGAGCCTTTCTAAGAGGCACCATAAAAAATACGCCAAGAAGCCCTCCTGATAGGGCAATAGATGTAATCATGAGAAGACTTGGGGCTCCCATTCCCCAGTCTTCCATCCAAATAAAGAGGGCAGGCAATGTAAAAATGGCCCCTGCCGCAAGAGATTCTCCTGCTGATCCAATGGTTTGAACCATATTATTTTCAAGGATAGACTCCTTTTTTAAAATAACTCGGATAACCCCCATAGATATGACAGCAGCTGGAATCGACGCGGAAATGGTCATTCCTACCTTCAGGCCAAGATAGGCATTGGCCGCCCCAAATATCACTGACAATAAAACCCCTATAACCAGCGCTGTTCCCGTGAATTCGGGCAACATTTTATCCGCTGAAATAAAAGGTTGGAAAGATTGCCCCCTCAGTCTATCTTTCTCCCCCATATAATCCCCCCTCTTTTTGAATTTTCAGTTAATAATATCTAAAATTAATGCTATAATATCCCTAACGCTTGGTAGGGGAGGATTTTATGCATACTAAAGATCGAATCGTACGTGCTGCAATTAAAAATTTCTTAAACTATGGTTACGAAAAGGCTTCCTTGTCCACAATCGCTGAAGAGGTGGGCATCAAAAAACCTTCTATTTATCATCATTTTAAAAGCAAGGACAAAATTTTTGAAGCCTCTATTGACTATCTTTTATCTTCCATTGAAGAAAAGGTCAATTTTCCTTATGAAAAAGAGCAAAGCACACGGCATAACATGGAAAAATTTTTCAATGCCATTATTGAAATCAATAGCGAACTGTCTCTTCTGGCAGGTGGTCACTTTGACAAACCCTATGATCTTCTTGGACTTTTAAGAACCAGCCTCAACCATTTTCCACTGCTTCAAGAAAGAATCAACTCATATTATGACGGGCTCGCTTCCACCCTTGAAAAAATCCTAAAACAAGGACAAAAAAGTGGTGAAATTCGCGAGAATATTGACCCTCAAGTCCTGTCATTGGAACTTCTAGCCTGGCTTGAAGGCCTCTGCATGCTTTCTGGCGTTTACAGCAATATTTCCATTAACACTCTGAGAAAAAAACTCTACGACAATATGTGGGATATGATTTATGAAGAAAACGAATCTTCAAAAGGCTTTTTGGGTCCAAAGAAAAAACGTGGACTACCCAAGACCCTTTCTCTTGGAACCAAGTGGTGATCAATCTCCAACAGGGTTTATGTACAAGTACAAGGCATGGACAGCCGGGGCAATCATACATAAAAAGGCATAGGGCGCATACTCGGTGGCGCCAATACCTGTAATGCCTATAATAATCAGGGCATTTATGTTCCACGGCATAAGCGGTGCTACAATTGTACCCGAATCTGAAATGGTTCGTACAGTCATAGCTGGCGTCACGCCAAAGTTTTTTCCCTTCGTCCTTAAAATCCGCATTGGTAAAACGATACCTGCTGTTTGGTCACAAGTCAGTGCCGTTAAGACGATACTGACCACACCGCCACGTAAAAGCAGTTGGTTTCCCGATTTTATATTTTCAAAAAAACGTCCGAACAGACGCTCATTCAGTTTGGTTGTTTCCATAAGATCACTCAAGGCCACAGCCCCCATTATGATCAGTATAACTTCTGTCATTCCAAACATACCGCCCGATCTTAAAATGCCATCAATCAAGGCATCGCCGGAACTGGCCTTATACCCCAAAAGAATGAACTTAATTGTTGTTAGAACTGAGTACCCCTGTATAACAACAGAAAAATCCCGCCTAGAACAATACCCGACCCTATAGATACAAAGGAAGGCCTACCTAAAAAAGCCAGTCCAATCACCATGATTGGAAGAACCAGTAGGGCTGGGTGAATCACATAGGCTGTTTTCATAGCGGACTCAATTTCAGAAATTTGTCCACTTGCCCTGGTAACATAGTCAGATCCAATCACAGAGTAGACCAGACAGGTGATAAATATGGTCGGAACAAGGGTAACCAGCATAGCTTTCACTGAATCCTTATAGGATGCGCCTGCACCACTTAAAGTCAGATTCATAAGCCCAGACAAGGGTGAAATTTTATCAGAAATAAACGCACCAGAAACGGCCGCTCCAAGAAGTATGGGGAGGGGAATTTCAAAAGCCGCTCCAATCCCCAGTATGGCAATCCCAAGTGTGCTTATAGTTCCTATGGCTGACCCCATGAAGAAGCCAAAGATGGCTGTGATAATAAATGTCATCAAAACAACATTGCGACCCATCATGGCCTTTAGACCATAGAGCATAAGGGTCTGCACAACGCCACCCGCCAACCAGGAAGACACAGAGGCTCCAATCATAAAAATAACCACATAGAGTATCTTTACCTCAGCAAGGGCCTTAAACATGGAGGCGCCTGCTTTTTTTATATCAAAACGGCTCCACTGAAGACCTGCACAGATTAGGATAGCCCCTATAAAACCTATGTATAAAGATATGCCCGTGATCAGGCTGGCTGCTATGCAGGCCACAATCCCAATCACGGTGCTTAAATCTCTCATTACTCTTCTTCAGCCTCAACAAGTTCCATGAAGTGCTGACTCACCTTTGCATACTCTTCTTCAGAGTCAATTTGAGTCAGTGCTGGCTCTTCTTCAATTTCAGAGTATCTGTATAGATAAGCTGTTTCGCTTTCTACAGGGATGATTGCAATGTATTCCATATTTTCAAATTCAAAAATACCTAGAACATCACATTCCAGTTCCTCACCACCATCTGTCTCTATGTAGATTTTGGCATGGTCGTGGTGTTCATGATCGTGGTCGTGATCGTGATCATGATCATGACCGCAGTCGTGACCATGGTGATGACCGTGATCGTGTGATCCGCAGCATCCACCTCGTGTTTGTGTCCGTGATGCTCACCAGATCCACAGCATCCGCCACTTTTATGGGTTGTTTCAAACACTTTATTATTATCGCTCATATGCTTCTCCTTTTTCAACTGATCCACTTGTAAAACCACATGTTTTACAAGCGTTTAAATTCTATGTTCCTGACTCAACTATACAACATTCACAGACAAATTGCATGACCTAAATCATCTCTTCTTTCATATTAAGTGGTCATAACTTAGAAAAAATCTGGAAGTTGGCCCTTGAAAGGGGTATCCTTAAAATGAGGTGATAAGGATGACGGTCAATATCTATACAGTTATTTCTTTTATAGGGTGCGTTATTATGTTTGTAATCGCATCAATGTCAAGAAGTGATGAACAACCCTATAGCACCGATGTTAGAATCCTACTCCAAATTCTTGGTGCTTGGCTCTTTTTTGAAATGCTCTATTACACCGTTGCCGGACATACCATACAGCTGTCCTTCGACCGCTTTAGATACATTGCAATCACTTTTGTTCCCTTATGTATCCTACTTACAGTGCATAAGTTTCTTTTTAATAAAAAAATAAATCTATATATACTAATAGGGATTAGCCTCATTCCAATAATCTCTTTGATTTTGCTGTTCACAAACAGCTCTCACCACCTCTTTTTTACTGACCGATTTATCGTCTATGAAAGTGGTATTTATTATGTCCGCAATATTTATGGTGTTTTCTATAAGTATGTCTTCCTGTCCTACTCCTATATCGCCATATCAGTGGCCTTTATATGGTCCCTTATTTCCATCTACAAGTTCAGGGACAACAAACGAAAACAGGCCCTGGTCATTCTCGTTGCACTCACGATTCCTGTTTTAGGCAACTTCGCTTACGTTTTCATCGAAAGCTTTCCAAAGTCAGTGGATTATACACCTCTGCTCTTTGTTTTAACAGGAATTCTCTTCTATATGTCCATTCGACAATATGGTTTTCTCAATGTGGTGCCCTTTGCAAAGGAAATCGTCATTGATGAAATGGCTGACGCAATGATTATACTTGATTCTGAGGACAAGATTCTTCAGATGAACGATGCGGCGAAGTTTATCTTTGAAGATTTATATGCAGATGTTGTCTTTGGTGAATACCTGGCAAGATATTTGGAAGATACCGACATTGATCCAGATGAGTTTCACAAGCGGAGCTATGACAAGACTACAGTTAAGGTAGATGTTGACCTTAGTACAATCCACTACTATGTGCGCGATAGGATTATTCACGATAAAAAAGGAAGGAACATTGGGCGAATACTCCTTATGCATGACATTTCGGACTTAAAAGAAGCCATGGACTCCCTGGAAATTGAAAAGCAGAAAGCCGAGGAAGCCACAAAGGCCAAAAGTCGATTCGTCGCGAATATTTCCCATGAAATCAGAACCCCCATGACAGCTATAATCGGGATGACAGATATGTTGACCCACGCCTCCGACAAGGAAGAACACGACCGTTTGGTCAACAACATTCAGACCTCAACAAAGCTCCTTCTTCAAATTGTTAATGACCTGCTTGACCTTTCTAAAATTGAAGCTGGACGTTTGGAACTCAAACCAAGACCTTTTTCAATTCGTGACCTGGTCCGGGAAACAAAAGACCTTATACACCCCCTCTTATCAGGCCGCCCAATTGTATTTAACCATACTTTTGATGAAGAGATTCCTGAATACTTAATGGGTGACAGCCTAAGGCTACGTCAGGTCCTTATCAACCTCCTTTCCAATGCCACCAAATACACGGAAAAAGGATCCATTGACTTTTCTGTCCACCTTGAAAAAAAGGAGAGACCCACATCACTCTTTGTTTTCAGGTGAAGGATACAGGTATTGGAATCAGTCCAGTGGATCAAGAGAAATTATTTGATCTCTTCTTTCAGGTTGAACACTCTAATACAAGGCGGTTCGCCGGTTCTGGACTAGGACTAGCCATTACCAAGCAGCTGGTCGACCAAATGAATGGAACACTTTTAGTGGAAAGCGAGCTCCATCAAGGGTCTGTCTTTACCCTTAGACTGTCTTTGCCTTACCTTAAAAATAAAACAGAATCACCTAAAGTTGAGACTCTGTATGACCTTAAAAAACTCAATATACTTCTTGCAGAAGACAATAAAATGAATCAGGAGTACATGAAACTGATTTTTAAGAAAATGGGATGCCACTACGCTCTTGCCACCAATGGGCAGGAAGCTGTTGATATGGCAAAAACCTGGACCTACGACGTGATTCTTATGGATATTCAAATGCCTGAAATGGACGGCCATGAGGCCACCAAACAAATAAGACATCTGGAACAAGGGCGACACACAGCAACTGATGGAAGTCCACCACCCAAACCTATACCTATTGTGGCTTTAACAGCCAATGACACAGAAGATGACCGAATGCAAGCCCAACTTGCCGGGATGGACGGATTCCTATCCAAGCCCTTCACCTATAAAAAACTCGTTCAAGTTATAGAAGAACTTAAGATATTCAAGATAATGGAGACATAAAATGTGGCACTTGTTAAGAAACGACCTTAAAAGAAGCATTGATATCAAGAGGACCCTTCTCACAGCCCTCGCGGCTGTGATCGCCCTCTTTTTCTTTGTGCAATTCTTTTCAGAAGACATGACAGAAGATCGTCTTCTCGAACGCTTAAATATTGGAATAATAGACTTAGAAGAAAGCCAACTGAGCCAAATGCTCATACAAAGTTTTGAGACAAACGACAAATTTACCTCCCTCGTGGAAATCACAGTGGGGAGCCGTGAAGATGTTTTGACCACATATGACACAGGACATTTAACAGCGATTATAACCATACCTGAAAATTTCACAACAAGCCTACTGCGTTATGAAAACCAACCCCTAGATGTCATTTTAAACCCTGAACAGCCCCTTCGAACTGCGGTTTTAGGGGAGATGCTTGCAAGTTACTCTGACTATATCAAGGCAGTGGATGCTTCCACTTACGGTCTCTACACAACCCTTAAATCACGGGACTTTCCACCAGAGAAACTCAAACAAACCAACGACCTCTATTCTATCGAGATGATTTCCACAGCACTCGGTCGAAACCGTTTGTTTGAATACGATGCCATAGACACCTTCCCAGCAACCACATCAGGCCTATATTTCGGCAGTGCTATCCTGGTTATGATCAGCGCTTTTTCTGCTTCAGGCATACTGCCACTGGTTTTTGAGGACCTGCGCCTCAACTGCACCCAGAGGTATTTGACCATTCACCATAACTTAAGCCTATGGATGTTCTCCAAACTCATTGCCATGAGTTTAAATGCCAGTCTTTTAAGTTCTATTGTTGCACTGCCCATTGTTTTTTCTTTAAAATTGGTCCAGTGAATGCCCTTTTGCTTTTTTTTCAAATCTTAGTTATAAGTCTTTTTTTCGGCGCACTTGCCCTTCTTATTGGGCTCATTACCAATAATGAATCATCGGCAACTGTGGCAACCAACATCATATATTTTGTACTAGGTCTTCTTGGTGGCAATTTCATTCCCATCCCTCTTATGCCAAAATCTATTCAGGATATAAGCGCTTTTACACCAAATCACTGGGCCATTAAAGGCATTTTAACCAATATGGCTGGTCTTGATGGGGGCCTTTTACAAATAGCCCTATTCTTTCTCATAGGGGGAAGTTTGATCACCATGTTCTGTGCAAAACGCCTAGGGCGTTCCATCCAAAAAGGAGGAGCCCTTTATGAATAATCCCTTTATGCTTCAGCTTAGACTCCGTTGGAAGCTCATACTGGCCAATAGAAAACTAACTTTTATAATGGTTTTTCTTCCCATATTACTGAGTTTCTCAGTGAGTTTTGTCTTTAGGGACTACAGTGCCATTGACCGCATACCTGTGGCCATAATAGACCAGGACAGAACAGATCAGTCTAGGAAGCTTCTTGAAAAGTTAGAACACCTTGAAAGTTTGGACGTAGAAAGACTTGAATCCAGTCAAGCCCTATCAAAATTAAACAATAACCAAATAGAAGCCATTTTTACAATCAAATCTGGTTATGAAACTATGATCTTGACCGGACAGATCTCAGACACAATACAAGTAATCTTTTAAAGAGCAACATGGTGGCGAGTGCACTGGGTGACATTGTGGCTCGGGAAATCATTGAAGCTTTTGCCGTGCAAAGTGCAGGCATTAAAGCCCAAAGACTTCTAGGCTCAGCAGACGCAAAAGAAGAGGCCATGAGCCTAGCCCAGTCTTTTATCAAAGAAGAAACTTTTGAACTCGAAATTAAAACGGAAGTCTTGGCGCCTGGAAAGAGTAAGACCGACCTCCATAAGAGCGGCCTGGCTCCTGAGGAAGTCATGCGCAACAGGATAGTTATAGGCATGATTCTGGCCAGCACTTCCTTTTTCATGATTTTTATAGGCTCTGCAACCATCGAGGAACGTAAACAAGCCCATTTCAAACGTCTAAAATGTGCTGGCCAGCCACGGCTTATAGGGGCTTTTCTTGGATTCTTTACGTTTGCAACAGGAATTCTTATAATTCAATTTATCGTTTTAAACAGCTTGCTTGATCTATTTGAAATGAGGCACATTTTGAGTCTCGTCTTTGTTTTGGCAGGCTTCTCTAGCAGTCTATGCGGGCTCATGATCTTTGCCGGTATATGGTTTGATAGAGCATCTGTTTTTCAGTCCATGGCAGCCCCAGCCGTATTCTTCATTTGCTTGGCTGGCGGTGCATTTTGGAGCCTGGAACTCATTCCTGACAAACTCCTTATTTTTAGTCAAGCAACACCTGTATACTGGGCCATGGAATCTTTAATGACCATGACATATGCCGGGGAGGTCTCAAATTTGTCTACGGCCTCACTTCTTCTGTCAGGTCCCCTGCTAAGCGCTTACGCTGAATGGCATATATAGCATGCTATTAAAACGAAGGGACTGGTTACATAATATCCTTGCTTTTACATGAAAAGAGGGCTGTGTTTTGCAACAGCCCCTTCTTTGTTTTTCTAAATGAAACTGCCTGTAATTTTACAAGCGTCCAAACTAGTCATTCTCTTCAAATATTTTCAAATACTCCCCATAGCCTTCCGCTTCCATTTGTTCTTTTGGCACAAAGCGAAGAGCCGCTGAGTTTAGACAATATCGCATGCCTGTTGGTTGTGGTCCATCATTAAACAGGTGACCCAAATGGGAGTCTCCATACTTGCTACGCACTTCTATGCGCTTCATAAACAGAGACTTGTCTTCAAGCATAATCACATTTTCTGGCTCAAGGGGTCTGAAAAAACTTGGCCATCCTGTTCCAGATGCATACTTGCCCTTAGAACTGAAAAGAGGTTCTCCAGAGATGATATCCACATATATCCCCTCTTCTTTATTGTCCCAATACTCATTGTCAAAGGCCTTTTCGGTCCCATTTTTCTGGGTAACCATGTACTGTAAATCTGTTAATTCATCCAAACGTTCTTCCTTATCAAAGTTTTGATATTTTGACATTTTAGACTCCAATCCGATGACTTCTCTATCATCGCCCCAAACCTTATCTAGGAACTGATCTCGTCCAGAATTGTACCTGTAGAACTTATAGCGAATTGGGCTTTTTTTGTAATAGTCCTGATGATAGTCTTCTGCATCATAAAAAACTTCAAACTCTCTTATTGGTGTGACAATGGCTTTATCAAATCGTCCTGAAGCATCCATGTTTTCAAGAGACTTCTCTGCAATAGCCTTCTGGTCTGCATCATGATAAAAAATGGCCGATGTGTACTGGTAGCCTCTATCCACAAATGATCCATCTGGATCGGTCGGGTCTATTTGTCTCCAAAAGATTTCAAGTATATCTTCATAGCTTATTATTTCAGGGTCATAAAATACCTGTACCGCTTCAACATGGCCTGTCGTGCCTGAGGAAACTTCCTTATAGGTTGGATTTTCCACATCCCCGCCAGTATAGCCAGATACAACAGAATGAACGCCTATTATTTTTTCAAAAGGCGACTCCATGCACCAGAAGCATCCCCCAGCAAGGGTGGCCACTTCAAGTTCTGACACATCTTTTTCGTAATACATGATTTGTGCCGCCGACATTTCTTCTGGCTGATTGACTGTATATAGAAAAAATGCCCCAGCGAATATGATTAAAACTGAGATGATTGCGAATAATTTCTTATTTTTTTCATCAAATCACTTCTTTCCTGCATCCATTTCGGCACCTGCCTAGTATTTAATTACCCCAAAGATGAGATAAACATCACTATTACAGTATTGTTTCCAGAATGTTTACAGTCCATTCACACAGTGTGTTGATTCCATGATGATTATGGTCTACACCATTATGCTGCTTAAACTAGAATGGGCTTATAGGATCTATTGAGGCCTTTGTCCATGTTATTAAGTGGCTTATAAATCACTCTATATAGGAACTTTCTATAGTCCAAAAAAAAACTATTGATAGATTTAATTGTACATTCGGATTAATCCTTAGTACTCTGGTCAGGAATAAACTTTATGTTCTATATAACATTCAAAGTACATACTTGGTGGAGGAAATCATGAATAAAAAATTTATTTTAATAACGCTCGCTATTGCGGCCCTTTTTCTAGTGGCATGTAGCGGTGGTCAAGAAACAGAAACGGCAACAGATGATACGACAACACCTGTCGAAACCCCTGTCTTTAAAATCGGTGCCATTCCTGACCAAAATGCATCTAAACTCAATAAGCGATTTGATGAACTCGCGGCCTATATTGGTCAAGAAACAGGCCTTGAAGTTGAATATGTTCCAACTGTAGACTATGCGGCTTTAGTAACAGCTTTTGAACGTGGCGACGTTGACCTTGGATGGTTTGGCGGTTTAACTGGTGTTCAGGTACGAGAAGCTGTTGAGGGATCTGAAGCCATTGCGCAACGTCCTCGTGATGAAGCCTTCCATTCGGTTTTCGTCGCACAGAAATCGCTGGAACTGAGTTCTATAGAAGACGTTATAGGAAAGACACTGACATTTGGTAGCGAAAGCTCAACATCGGGTCACCTGATGCCTCGACACTTTATGATGGAGGCTGGTATTGATCCAAACGCTGACCTAAACGGTGATCCTAACTACTCAGGTTCTCACGACAAAACATGGAAACTGGTTGAATCTGGTGCATTTGAAGTTGGTGCCCTAAACGAAGCGGTTTGGGAAGCAGCTGTGGAAGATGGAAAAGTTGATTTAACAAAGGTAGACGTTTTCTACACAACACCTGCTTACTATGACTATAACTGGACTATTAACAACACGGATGAAAAGTTCGGTGAGGGCACAAAAGAATCTGTTAAGGAAGCCCTATTAAGTTTTGGTGAAGCCAACCCAGAAATTATGGAACTTTTCAAAGATGACAAGTTCATTGAAACAAATAACAGCAATTATGACGCCATCAAGGATGTTGCTGAAGCACTGGGCATCATCAACTAGAATCAAATATAACTAAAAAACAACTACAATTTAGAAGAAGCTTTTTAGATAAGACCTCAAAAACATATTTACAAACAGACCCACTTGTCACTACTTAAAATAGTGATAAGTGGGCTTTGTGCTAATTTGTGCTAAAAAGGAATGAAATATTCTATGGAGAAAAACACACTCATTGAACTCAACAATATCTCGAAAAAGTACGGTCAATTGCAGGCCTTAAGCGATTTAAGCATGACGGTGAGCCCCGGGGAAAGGATAGCCCTAATTGGGTCTAGCGGTGCGGGCAAATCCACTTTACTATCCATACTTTCAGGTACAGAATCAAGTGACACAGGAGACTACACGGTTAATGCCACTGATTTTAAGACCCTGTCAAGGCGTGACCGGTCTGCTTTTATTGGACTTATTCGTCAGCGGTTTGACCTTATTGAACCCCTTAAGGTGGTGCACAATGTTTTAGCCGGTCACCTCGGACGGTGGTCGACTTTAAAGTCAATGGTCTCCCTTTTGATTCCGCAAAATATTGAAAGCGCTTCACAGGCCCTCCGCCAAGTGGGTATTGAAGATAAGATTCAGGAAAAAACATCGGTCTTATCCGGTGGTGAAAAACAGCGCGTGGCCCTGGCAAGACTCCTTGTTCAAAACCCTCAAGTTATCTTAGCAGATGAACCTGTGGCCTCCCTTGATCCAGAGCGTGCCCGTCAAATACTAGACCACCTCTGTGCCATGACAACCAGTAGCGACAAGGCCCTGATCGCCAGTATGCACTCCGTTGACTATGCCAAAGCCTACTTCACCCGGGTTGTTGGCCTTAAAAACGGAAAAACCCTCTTTGACAAGGCTTCGAAGGCCCTGACTCAAAAAGATATTCAGGCCCTATATGAAATCGAATCAGGCTCCCAGGGGGACACCCATGAATAAACGATTTATGAACTTTCTTATTTTTATAGGTATAGTATGGGGGACTCAGTCTGTTGACTGGACTGGCGACCTCATCCACAAGGGTGGCTATATCACAGCAAGACAGCTTTTAAAGGGAATAATGCATCCAGATTTGAGTCAAGATGTTCTTTTAAGAACCCTCCACGCCGCTGGTATAACCACGGCCTACGCTATAGCGGGGATGAGTGTTTCTATACTCATCGCCCTCATTCTTGGTGTGATTGCATCGGGCATCCTTTCAGGGCAATATAGGTCCAGGGCAAAACTCCCCCTCATTTCAAATGTGGTTCGAAGTCTTCTCACATTCATGCGGTCCATTCACGAGTTGGTTTGGGCCTGGCTTTTTGTTGCGGCCTTTGGCCTACATCCCCTGTCTTCCATTCTAGCCTTGGGGATTCCATACGGGGGCACTTTAGGAAGGATCTTTGCAGACATGTTAAATGATGTGCCTGAGCCACCTATTAAAGCCCTTGATATTACAGGTGCAGGTCGCCTTCAAAAACTATTTTATGTCTACTTGCCCCATGCCCTTCCCAATATGGTCAGCTACGCCATGTACAGGTTTGAATGTGCCATTCGCGCCTCAACGGTCATGAGCTTTGTTGGGCTTGGTGGCCTGGGCTACTACATACAGCTCAGCCTGTCTGATCTTGAATACAATGAAGCTTTTACCTATCTCTACGGATTGATCACCCTTATTTTCCTTATTGAGGTTTGGAGCAGTCAGCTAAGAAAATCTATGGACCTTGGCAATTCGAGGACATGGAACCTGAGAAAACTTTCCTTGATCATGTCTTTTGTAGGTGCTATTGGGGCTTGGTCATTTATCCATATCACTGAGGGCATTTACCTGCGGGATTTAATAAATGATAAAAACCTTCACTTCACCATAAAGTTTTTAAAAGGGCTTTTAGGTTTCGGGGAAACACTCCCAGCCTTTCTCGATAAGGCAAAATGGGTATCAGCCTTAGGTTTATCGCTTGAAACCCTACAGATGAGTATACTGTCTATCTGTCTGGCCAGTCTTTTTGCTATTTTACTTGCCATCCCGGCTTCACGGACACAAAAGCTGACTGGTGGACCACTTGTGAGCCCGGTTCAAAAGACTGTTTTTACAATTTTAAGGGCTATTTTTATAGGCGCACGGGCCGTTCCGGAACTCGTGTGGGCCATGTTTTTTGTCTTTCTTTTTAAACCCGGCCCCCTTCCTGGCGTACTCGCCCTAGCTGTTCACAACTTCGGGATTCTAGGTAAACTCTTTGCTGAAGTTGTAGAAAATATGGAAAATAGCCCCCTCGAAAGCTTAGAAGCTTCTGGCGCAAACTCGATACAAAGACTTTTTTATGGTCTTATACCAATGGCCCTGCCTAAATTCATAACCTATATTTTATACAGGTGGGAGGTCATTATTCGCACGACCATTATTGTTGGATTTGTAGGCGCAGGCGGCTTAGGACAAGCTTTTAAACTAAGCATGAGCTGGTTCCACTATTCAGATGTGACCCTCTATCTCATATGCTATTTGGGCCTTATTGGTGGTGTGGACAAGCTGTCACGGGTGCTTCGGCGCTATGCTTTTTAGGGATTTATTAAGACCAATTTTGCACATTAAAAAGCGCTCGTAAAACATATCTTACGAGCGCTTTTATAAATTTTTCTATTCACTGTCATTCTTTTTTGATATGAGCTCGCATATTTTCTTATAGAAAACAATTGCAATCACCGAGACAACAGCGGTGTGCGTGTAAATAGCCGCTACAATATATCCCTCTCCATTATTTCCTGTACCTAGGAAGCGTGCCATGTTATCTGAAAACGCCACATTTAGGAAGAAAATTAATAGTCCATATCCTAAAAGTTTTATATTTCTTATCATTTTTTAATCCTCTTAATTTAGATACGAAAATCTCTTCAAGCCTTTCGTCATCTCAGTTGAACTAGCTGCAACACTTATTGAACTACCTGAAGCACTTACACCAAAACCTGTTATTTGAATTGTACCATGTGCATATTTCCATGACATAGTTGTATCAGTGGCGTTATCATCATTCCTAAGAGTTAAGTAACAAACGCCTTTATCATATAGCCGTCCTGCGTGTGCAGTAGCACTTAAATCTACATGAACCATCAGGATCTTCAGTATCTTTGTCAGAAGTAGACACATCATGAGAGACATTTTTGAAAGTATCAGTAACCGTAACATCCAAATCGCTATAACTATCTAGAGTAAAGCCATTCGTCCATGCAAATCCAACACTTTCACTAAAACCACAAACCAATGGACGTCCATCCCATTTCCATGTTGCCTTAAAAGTAACATCATCACCACTTACTCTGTATTTGCGAACACTCATTGTTACATCACCAGTTAATCCTCTAGTCAAATTGGCTGATAAAAATTGATCTGGAGTTTCTAAATCTGCCGTTTTAGAAAATGTTGAAAAAAGCGTGAATTTAGGTTGCTCTAGACTCAGATTCTGAAACGCCTCTATCTGCCTATTAGAAAATCCCAATGTTTTCAACTCTTCAGAAGAGTATTTTGAGTACATTTTAATTGACTTAACAAGTTCCTTTTATTAATTCTTTATTTCTTCAATTTGCTTTTTAGTATAGCCTTCTTTCATAAACTCTGCATCAGACTTGTTAATTAGTTGAATAATGCCATCATACTCGGATTGGGTAAGCGATGCACTTTCATTATTTGCTGCAAAAGATACCACTGACGTAGAAATCAATAACATCATAATAAGAATAAAACTTGCGATTTTCTCATTTTACAACCTCTTATATACTTTTAATACCATCAATGTCATTTTGTGCCCATATGGTTACCCATTCAACCTCTTCAACATATTTCGACTTTGAATAAGCATAATCAACTGGTTATATAAGGATTTTATAACATTAAATTCATACAAATATGATTCTCGAGTGTCGGGAATATTAAAAACCAAGACCCTGCGCATTGGGACGCAGGGTCTTGGTTATAAAGGGAAAATGTTTGGTGCTGTGAGTGTATCTATTTTGGGTGTCTTACACTTGTTTATACCACTGAGTTTAGCAGGTCTTTGACTTCATAAGCACTTGGCTGACTCAATGTCTTTTTAACCAAGTCCCCTAACGCTTCACGGTCTAGGTCTCTTATCTGCCCACGAACACGTAGTACTGAGGATGGGCTGACACTGAACTCGTCAAGTCCCATGGCCAACCATAGGGGCACCAAGTCTTTTATACCTGCGGCTTCCCCGCACATGCCAACCCAAATGCCTGCCTTGTGGCCATTTTCAATAACCATTTTAATAAGGCGTAGTACAGCTGGATGATAAGGTGTGTAGAGACTGGAAATCTGCTGGTTCATCCTGTCTACAGCCGTTGTATACTGGACCAAATCATTGGTTCCAATACTGAAAAAGTCAACTTCTTCAGCCAAAATATCTGATATCAAAGCCGCAGCAGGTATTTCTATCATCATGCCTATTTCAATGTTCTTATCATAGGAAAGGCCCTTTTCATCAAGAGACTTCATGGCCTCATAGATAAAGGCTTTGGCTTTTTTAAGTTCATCCATTGTTGAAATCATAGGAAACATGATCTTGGCTTTTCCAAAGGCACTGGCCCGTAATATGGCCCTGAGCTGGGTCAAAAAGACTTCAGACTCATCGAGACAGTAGCGAATGGCTCTGTATCCAAGAAAGGGATTCATTTCTTTTGGTAAATCCAAATAAGGGATATTTTTGTCTCCGCCAACATCCAGGGTTCTTATAATGACAGGTTTTCCACCAAGTCCGCTCACAGCTTCCTTATAGGCCGAAAACTGTTCATTTTCAGATGGTAGCTCTGATCTGTCCATATATAAAAACTCACTTCTGAAAAGGCCCACGCCCTCTCCATCATTTCTATTAACGACAGCCACATCATCTGGTGATCCTATATTGCATGCCACTTCCACCTGTTTTCCACATTTGAAACAGAGGCTTGACCAATTAGTGCATTCAGTTTTTCTTTTTCTACCGCTTCTTTTTTGCGTTTTTCTTCATAAGTGGAAAGAACTTTGTCATCAGGATTTTTAAGGATTTCTCCTGTGTCTCCATCAAGAATGACCAAATCCCCATGCTCTATACCTCCAAGGGCGTGCGAAGCGCCTACAACCGCTGGTATCTCAAGCGTTCTAGCCATAATGGCTGAATGGGACGTCGCACCTCCCACCTCTGTGACAAATCCAAGAATTAGATTCTTAGGCAACTGGGCTGTGTCTGATGGTGTCAAATCATGGGTAACCAATATAACAGGTTCAGAAATGTCCTTAAGGCCAGAAGTCTCTATGCCAAGCAAGGCATTTTTCACCCGTCCAAGCACATCACGAATATCAGCTGCCCTTTCTTGCATGTAGGGATTGTCCATGGCTGCAAACATGTCCGCAAAGAAATCTGTGGACTGGATCACGGCATCCGGCGCTGACATATCGTCTTTAATGCCCTCTTCAATATGACCCAGGAGTTCAGGGTCAGATAGTATCATCAAATGGGACTCAAAAATTTGCGCCTCATGGCTGCCCATATTTTCTTCTGTCATATTTTTAATGTCTTCAATTTCCTCTTTTGCCTTTTGAACAGCTGATTTCAAACCCAACAGTTCATCGTCGGTGGTGCCTTTGTTGTACTCTACAATCTGATCCCCAGATGTTGCAAGCAAATGAGCACGACCGATGGCAATGCCTGGCGATGCAGGGATTCCGATCATATCTCCACCTCAATCTCTTCCTTTAAAACTTTGAGAATGCCCTCTAGGGCTTCTTTTTCATCACTTCCATCAACCTGAATTGTAAGCCTACACGCTCCTGCTGCCACAGACATAAGATCCAGTATACTCGATCCATTAGCAACATGGTCACCATGTATAAAATATATGTCTGACTGGTACTTATCTGCTGTGTCAACAACATGACTGGCTGGTCTTGCATGGAGTCCGAATTTATTGTTGATTTTTATTTCATGCTGTATCATATAAACCCTCCCCGCTGCCTAGCAGGGATGCCGCTTCTTCATCAAGGACTAAGACAAGGTCTTGATGTAATTGCAGTATTGACGCTGGAACACTCGGTGTGATTGGACCCCGCACCATTTTCTGAATGATTTCAGCCTTATCTTTTCCACTGGCAAGAAGCATAACCTTCCTTGATTTCATAATTGTCTTAATGCCCATACTAATAGCTTGACGGGGCACTTGGTCCACATCATCAAAGAATCGAGCATTGGCTTGAATTGTCACTTCATCAAGGTCGACCAGGTGGGTTCTAGCTTCGAAGTTCGAGCCTGGTTCATTAAACCCAATATGACCATTGTGGCCTATGCCAAGCACTTGCAGGTCTATCCCCCCAGTGATTCAATGGCTTTTTCATAATCCATGCACTCCTGACTGATATCTTGAGCCATGCCACAAGGAATATGAACATGTTCCCCACTTATATCAACATGATCAAAGAGCTGTTTATCCATGAATGCCTTATAACTCTGCGGATGGTCGCCTCTTAGCCCAATGTACTCATCCAGGTTAAAGGATGACACATTTTTAAAACTCAGCTCACCCATGCGAAACATTTGTACCAGGTTTTTATACATACCCACCGGTGTGCTTCCCGTCGCAAGCCCTAGGACACTTTCAGGATGCATTGTCACTTGACTGGCTATAATTTGTGCGGCTCGTCTACTCATTTTTTCGTAATTTTTTTCGATTAAGATTCGCATACGTTTCCTCCAAATACGATCCTTCCATCGACAATTGTCTCTACAACTTCTAGTGTATGATTAAGCAAGACAAAATCGGCCTTGAGGCTGATTCTATCCTGCCAGACTTGTCTTCTTCTATCATTTGCGCTGGCACACTTGCGGCCATGTACAGGGCACTTTCAAGAGGCACGCCCACTTCCTTATGCATGTGCCTAACAGCGGCCTGCTGGGTTAAAACACTTCCAGCCAGGGTTCCATTAGAAAGGCGAGCGCTCTTGCCATCTGTCGTCACGTCAAGCCCCCGAGTTTATAGGTTCCCGGTCGCATACATGCCGCACACATGGCATCGGTGATGAGGATCATTCGGTCATCCCCTTTGGCCTTGTAGGCCGTTTCAAGGGCTCCCTTGTGCACATGGACACCGTCAGCTATTATTTCTGTGTAAACGTCGGTGCTAAGAACAGCCCCAACAACACCAGGCTCTCTATGATGAAGACCTGTCATGGCATTGAATAGATGGGTCGTGCTGTCTATGCCCAAATTTATGGCTTGAATAGCCTCTTCAAACGTGGCATTTGTATGCCCCATGGACAGCTTTATATGAGGGGCATTTTGCCGAATCCATTTCATAAAGACTTGGTTTACATCGAGTTCTGGTGCATAAGTAATAAGACGTATAATATGGGTCATCCCCTCAATAAAGTCTGATGAAGGTGCCATTAAAAACCTCGGATCATGGGCTCCGGCCTTTTCAGGATTTAAAAAGGGTCCCTCAAGATGAGCACCGATCACTTTTGCCCCCATATCTGAAGTCGCCTCACTATCCATAAGTTGTCCCACGACATCAAGGGCCTGATGTACATCTGCCTTGTCACTGGAAATTGTCGTGGCTAGAAAAGATGTCACCCCCTGCTCGGCAAGGGCTCGGGATAGCCTTTTAAGGGAATCCACATCACCATCCATAACATCCACGCCGGCAGAACCATGTACATGAACATCTATGAAACCAGGTGATAGAATGCCCTCAAAAAATTTCTTTTCTATCTCTTTTGGGTCAAGGGATAGGGCTTTTAAATTTTCATCCACTTCATGCACAGGAACCACAGAAAGAATATGACTGTCGTAAATGACAGCCATGTTCTCCATAAGTGTTTTTCCAATCAATGTTTTGTCTGCTAGTAAGACTTTTACATTCATTATTTAACCTTCATTCTAAATTTTTGCCACGGCTCAATTTGATCCAGTAAATAGATCTCATCTTCTGCTATTTTTCCAACAACATTGGTCCGTCCACTGTTGTCCATATCTTTAAGGGCGATCTGCAATTCCCCTGCATAACGCTTGTAGAGAGAGCTTTCAATAAGTATGTCTCCACGCTTAATCGGTGGTGTATTAAAGGCTTCAAAATGTTCTCCCTTATACTTGACACGGCTTTGTGTGGAACGAATCATGTATTCTGACACATCACCACGGTTGAAATGTGGTTCTTCTATGACGATTTTTTTTCATAACTTCTGAGATGTTTTCCTCAAGGTCTACATTCAGTTCAAGCAAATATGGATTGAGAGCTCCAAGAGCCTTTAATTCTTCTTCTGACGCGAAGGCATTGGCAATGATCACATCATCGATCAGCTCTGTATTGAAAAGAGCTTTTGCCTGTGTCGCAATATCAAGACCTCGGTGATCTTCTACGGTACATAGACCTTCGCTCACTGGCCACGGACCAAACGTTGCATGGCTTGAATCGACAAAGGCTGCCGTACGAATACCTTTTTCCTTAAACTGCTTTGAACATTTCAAGAAATGGGATTCACTAAGACCTGTGTATCTGTGAGGATAGAAATTATGGCAACCAATCAGGCGGTTTTCATTGGGCTTAAAGCTCAAAATATTGTCAAGGTACTTTGTGCCATTGCTCATATTGATTTCAATCATGAGGTCCTGGTCGTTGAAGGTCATGAAACTTTCTTCATTGCCTGAAAACCCAGGTCAAGACGTATGCCCGACAGTCCCATATCCTTGAAAATTTGAAGTTCATTATGGCTAATGCCCAGTTGGTCAAAGACATCTGGACTCACATCTGCAATAACCATCATGTCTAAGTCGGCTGCCGCTTTTACAACCGCTTTAAAATCATCAAATCCGCTATTTTCTTCTGTTGCTGATATAAGACAGGTAAAAACCCTTGTGAAGCCATACTTGTGGGCTAACTTTATATAATCAATGGATTCCTGTACAGGTGCATTTTCCGGATAAACTGAGATGCCTAAGCGCCTATGCATGATGTTTCACCACCTGACATTTTTGATAAAGGTCTACAAACTCCTTGGCCATTTGAGAAATGGTAATGGCATTCATCAAGTGGTCTTGAGCGTGGATTAGTAAAAGACTCACTTCAGCCTTTTGACCGTCTGCCTCTGACTGAATCAGGCTTGTTTGAGACTTATGCGCTTCTGCAATTTTCTCATCGGCCTGGTCAAGAAGTGCCTTTGCCCCATCAAAGTCTTCTTTTTTTGCAAGGGATATGGCTTCCATGCTTAAACTTCTGCCTTCACCGCTATTTGCTATTAACGAAAATACGATCATTTCCATGTTCATAATAATGCTCCTTCTCTCACCCGTTTACTACTTTAAGCGCTTTTAGAATGATTGATTCCTGCCGCCGACTTAAACGCTTTCAAAATACGATAGGTACTCTTGATTTTCTCTCACAATATCCTCAAAAACCGCTTGTGCTGTCTCAACAGAATCCACTAGGGGATGCACTGCAAGAGCCTGTATGGCCAGTGTTCTATCTTTCTTTACGACACTGTCTACAGCAAGTATTTCATATGCTTTCACCGACTGCATGAGTCCGAGAGCATGAATTGACATGTCATCCACAGAAAGTGGGAGTGCGCCATGCTTTCCAATAACTGCATTGACTTCTATAACAGCGTCACTTGGCAACTCTTTTATGGTGGATCCATTTCTTATATTGACTGTGTGTATGTCCCTGTGGTCCCCATATATGGACTGAATCAGTGACACCGCAGCGTCTGAATACCAGGCACCGCCACGTTGTTCCAGTTCTTCTGGTTTTTATTTAAAGACACATCTTTATATTTTTCAAAAAGGCTCTTTTCAATTTCCATAACCGCTTGAGCTCTTGTTTTTCCGTCTTTAGAGGCCTCATATTCATCTTTTAGCATTTCTTTTGTTAAGTAGAAATATCTATGATATGGACATGGCAACATCTTGAGTGTCTTTAAAAAGTCTCCATCCCATTTAAGATCTGGAATGTTTTTTCATTGTCATGCTTTCACCATCTGCGATAAGATCAAAGACCTTTTCATCGACCCGCTTGCCATCCAGCCATATTCGCTTGCCCCACACCAAATGGTTTAGGCCTGCAAATTCAATGAAAAGTCTCTTTGAATCCACATCCAGCATTTTTGCCACATTTTTAGTCATGCCTATAGGCACATTGCAAAGTCCCATTGTTTTAATGCTTGTGTGGCGCAAAACCGCTTCTGTTACCATACCCGCTGGGTTGGTAAAGTTAATCAGCCAAGCGTCCCCGCAAAGCCTTTCCATGTCACGGCATATATCTAAAATAACCGGAATGGTTCTTAGACCCTTGGCAAATCCACCTGCCCCAGTTGTTTCCTGCCCGATCAAACCGTAGCGCAGTGGAATGCATTCATCCTTAGCACGGGCTTTTAGGCCTCCAACACGGAGCTGGGTCAATACAAAGTTTGCATCTATTAAAGCTTCTTCTCTATTTAAAGTTGACTTGATTTCAATGGGAAGGCCCGCATGTTCTACCATGCGTCGCGCTAAGCCTGTCACAATTTCAAGCTTTTCTTTTCCGCTTTCAATATCACATAAGCAGATTTCCTTCACAGGAAGGGTTTTGTGTCGTTTAATAAATCCATCAATGAGTTCTGGCGTATAACTGCTGCCTCCACCAATGACGGCGATCTTTATATCTGACATAATTTCACGCCTTTCTTGAGTCTTTCAAAATTCTATTTGCTTTTTAAGCCTATTGAGTTTTCCATAATTTTCATGGCTTCTGAACACCCTGAAATGGAGTCCCTCTTCTATAGACAGACTCCATTTCGGGGTGCCGGTCCCCTCGGACCGACCACCCTTTAAGAGGTTTAGCTATTAACATCTCGTGTTAATCTTTTAAAGTCTTGCTCTTATAAGCGGTTCTAAATTATGCGGCTTTAGAATCTTGACCCAGTGACTTTTTTTCCAGTTTCTCACCAACAAGAATGAATGGAACATACATTACTATGGCAAGAGACAGGTTAATAAGCTGGAGTACAGAGCCCATAATGGAACCCGTTGCTAGAAAACCGCCGATGATTGGTGGTGTCGTCCAAGGCATAAGGGCAATCGTCATAGGGAAAATACCCGCTGCGATAACTGCATAAGAAAAACCTGCAAGGATAACTGGACCAAAGATAAATGGAATCATAAGCAGTGGATTAAGTACGATTGGAAGACCAAACATAACAGGTTCGTTGATATTGAATAAACCTGGTGCAAAGCCTAGGCCTGCAACTTCGCGCAGCTGCTTTCTCTTTGATGAAATAAAGATGGCGATAAGCAGGGCAATTGTTGTACCAGAACCACCCATGTAAACGAATGCATCAAGGAAAGGCTTTGTAACGATATGTACAGGTGCCTGACCTGCTGCGACCATTTCCATGTTTGTTTGGATCAGTGGCAGTAGAATCGGTTCGATAATACCACCGATGATGTTAGACCCGTGTAGGCCAAAGAACCATAGAAGTTGGTTCATAAATACAATAAGCATTGCTGATCCCATTGAATCGGCTACGTTTGTCAGTGGTGCTGAAACAAACTTTGTAATGAGAGCAAATAGGTCTGTGCCTGTTACTGCTGTGATAAGAATTGCCGCAATAGCAAAGATTGAAAGTACAATCATACCTGGGAATAGAGACGCAAAAGATCTCGATACCGCTGGTGGAACACCTTCAGGCATTTTAATCACAAGCTTGTCCGACTTAGACAGCTTTACAAATATTTCTGTGGATATAAGGGCAACCAAAATGGCTACGAACATCCCTTGGGCATTGACATAGGTCCAGTTGATATTTCCCCAAGCGTTAAAAGCTTCACCAACAGGTGGTGTGATTTGTGGTGCCTGTGGAATAAGAATCGCAAAGTTGGCCAGGGCGATAAGACCAGCTGACAAACCATTGGAATCATATCCTTTGGCTAAGTTATAAGCCACGGAGAATACCAGGAATAGGGATATGACTGCGAATGATCCCCACCAGATGTTTCCGCCAAATGCCTTCCAGCCTGGATATAGGCCTGTCATGAACTCTTGGTACGCCGGGACTGGCAAGTTGTTGATAAGCACTGCAAATGACCCTGCAATGATAAGTGGCATTAAGGCAACAAAGCCGTCACGAATGGCCACTAGATGTCTCTGTGATCCGACTTTACCAGCCACAGGAACAAAATACTTCTCTAGAAAACTAATCAGTTTGTTCAAGATTACTCCCCCTCGTTAAGTTGTAATAAGATAATTGCTTGATAACCCGCCACTGCGGGGAATCCACTCCATTAAATAAAAATACCTATGCTTCAATAAGACGCAAGGCTTGGTCAAGAACCTTATCGCCGTTCATAGTGCCATATGCAATAGTGTCTATAATATCCACCGGTGTGCCATGTTCTTTTAAAAGGCCTTCCAACTTGGCCTTTAGAAAGCGAACCTGTGGACCCAGTAAAGCCACTTCAACATCTGTATGATTTTTTGCCTCAGACTCTGCCACAGCAAAGATTTCCGCTTCAATACCACGGTTTTCTGCAGCTTGTTTCATCTTTGTTACCAGCATGCTTGTTGACATGCCTGCCGAGCAAACCAGCATAATTTTCTCATAGTTTTCTCCTCCACGATTAAGCTTTTTCTTTTTATACGTGTTATACAAGCCGCCTAGGCAACTTATAAAATACTATTTCCGGTATAAGGCCAGTTTTAGGATTTTTCCATGGCACTTTTCGCCAGTAAGACTGCACCCTCTGCAGGGCTCTTTCTTGGGAAATGGGTTATCACTTCCGGCAAATTCCTTTGAAGCTTGTCTTCAAGACGAACTCGAATGTGATCGGATTTCTCAAGCACACTGCCTATCATGCCCACCTGGAAGGTTTCTGTTTCCATACGCTTTGACAAAGCCTTTATGTGAATAAAGAGGTCATCCACTGTTTTGTCTATAATTTGATCAGCCACATGGTCCTCACCCGATAAATCTGTGATAATAGGGGCCAGGGCAGCTATATCTTGCTTTTGCCTTTTTGGATCATATACAAAATCAAGGAGTTCTTCCGGGCTTTTAAGACCAAGTTTTTTCTTCATACCATCCCAGATTTTCGTATGGTCTCCTCTTCCATCAAAACCTTCTAAAACAAGTCGTATTCCATCCCTTGCTATGGCATAAGCTGAACCGGTGTCATCAATGAGGTGTCCCCATCCGCCTACGCGGACTGGCTCACCACATCTGTCAATACCGAGGGCAACGGACCCTGTTCCACTTATAATGATGGCCCCGTTTTTACCTGCATTGGCACCAACCAAAGCTGTCATGGAATCGTTTACCACCTGTAGATGGTTTTTATACCCTAATTTTTCAAACATGTCTTGGACGATGCGCTGGTCATCATTTGTGTCTATGCCTGCGCCTCCAAAACAGATGCTTTTTATATCTTCAAGAGATAGACCTTCATCAGTGAATAATGTCTCAAATAAACTTTTGAATGTGCTTAGGACTTTTTCATCTCCAACACTGTGTCGATTGGTTGGACCTAAATTGTAGGTAAGCGTTTTCAAAGAGCCTAAATCTTCAACGATCACCGATGTACCTGTTCCACCACCGTCAAGTCCAATTACAACTGCCATAGTTTCACCTACTATTCGTGTGCCAGTTTTGATTCGAACAATTCAACAATGGCGCTTACCGCTTCACCTTCATCATGTCCCTCTGCTGAAATTGTCAACTCATCACCTTTGATGTGCCCAGGCTGAGTATACCCATAATGCTTTTACCATTTATGCTCTTGCCGTCTTTTTCGATATAAATGTCAGCACCAAACTTCTGTGCCAGCCCGCAAAGCAGACCTGCTGGTCTAGCATGTAATCCTGATGCGCTTTTTACTGTAACCTTCATTTGTTTCATATTTCATAGTCTCCTTTCGAATCTCACACATATATAACGCATCATCCGTGCCAAGTTTTGATTTTCTCTTTCTTTTTCAAAATAAAATTTCTCAAATTATCTGAACATATTGAAATCAGTAGATTTTTCCTGTCAATTTTTCTATAATACTTGAGACTTAACATAGATTTCACACTTGCACACAATAAAAATAGCGTGCAAAAATAATTGCACGCTATTACACACTATGCACACTTTACACAGTTTTTGATTCATTCTCGACGATCATCCGTGTGACGTAGGCCACTTCGTGTTCATCAATCTGTGTTTTAAATGCTTCTTCTAATTTTTTAAGACCTTCCCTCACAATCTTAAAGGGATTTTCAAAAGTCTTTTTGTAGTCTTGAAGGTTGTCAAAAGATCGAATCTGCTCCCCGGACATAATCCGGTCCAGCATAAATCCCATATGAAGGAGTATACCTGTCTTCACATCATGTTCAATATGAATCTCCATATTCTCTTCCACTTCTGACAAAAAGGCCAGGGCTCTATCAACGGCTTCTTCTCCATCCACCTTATGAAGATGGTTTTTAAGGGAGAGCCCTATTTGCCTGTAAGCCATTTCCTCATTCACTATGGTTTGAAGTCTTTCAAGCCCGCCACCACCGAGAAGTTCTACAGCAGGTATGAGAGGATAGTGGTCAATAACCATATCTATGGTGCTCACAACAGCTAGGATTCTATAATCAGTCCTAAGGGCATCCAGGTTTTTGATAAACTCTTTTCTATTCAATATATTAAGGGACCGGACCTCAATTTCCGGTATGTCCACGATTTGAGCTTCAACTATTTTTCTAAGTCTTTCCGAAGCCCCTTCACCTGTGAAACAGGCCGTGATGATTAAGTCTGTTCGTGAATGAGATGGGTCGTTTCCGCTCTCCACATGCCTGCCGAGACTGGATAAACACGCCCTGTATATTTCACTTAGCTCCCTGCCGAGGGCCGCCTTTCGACAAGCTTCAATCACGAGGGGGTGGATGTCATGTCTACTGTTTTAATGACAATATCCAGTTCTTCAGATATAAGGGATCCAAAGTTTGCAAGGGACCCCATGTCCACCATAAGGAGAACGCCCCGGCCTGTATTGGCTCGTATAATTTCTTCCTTAGCAATTTCGTACATGTCTTCAGCCTTCATACTCAAGGGCATATCCAGGCCAATGGCATGGTCTTTGCCAACAAGTGAATTGGCCACCTGGACCATACTTGAGGCTGTGCTTGGGCCATGCATAAGAACCACAATCCCCACCTTAGGCTCCTCTGAACTGAGGACCTCCTGAGGATCTGCTGCCAGAAACATGGCAATATAGCCTATTTCATCAAGGGGTGTTTGAATTTTAAAGGTCTCGTCCATCTCCCGGGCTATATCCATGGCTGCCATGAAGGCATCTGGAAAATTCACACGAATAACATTGAGCTGGGGATGATATATGGTTTGTCCCGTTCGTATTCTTTCAATACTCCCGTGCAGATGCAGAGCCATTGGGAAAAACACGTTTTCATCAAAAACCTTGCCCAGCATGGTCCCGGCTGATCCCAAAATACGTTCTGTGAAGTCGAGAATTTCCGGATCCACTAATTTAGCGACTTCCTCTTTTCTCTGCTGGTTGGGGACTGAGTTGAGGAGCTTGTTAAAATGAGACTCAATATCTCCATTTAGTATTTCATGAATTTGTCCTGAATCCATCCCCGTTGATTTGAGATTGATGACTTTTTCTTCTATGTGTTCATAAAAGGGTTCTAATTCCTTTTCAATTTCCATTTCAAGTTCCAAGGTGTCTTCTGAGTGGTAGCGGAAAATATCTTCACCACTTTTCAAAAGATAGTCAATTTCACCGCGGTGGTCCTGAATCTTCATAAGGCCCCGTTTCACATGCTGGGGCAAGTCGGACTGGGTGATTAGAATGTAGTTTTCATCCTTTGACTTGTATTTAAGGAAGGCCTTGGCACAGGCCAGTTGTATATCACTGCGCAACTGACCAATATTATTTGGGCAGTCATATAAAAGCAGGGATATGAGGGAGTTCTTATTGACATAGACGCTCTTACCAATCCGCTTGGCTTCCAGTCTAAGGAAGGTATCTATGAGGGCCATACGCTCTTCAAAGGTTCTGTCACGAAGGGCTGGCAGTGTGATCACCATAGGAATACGCCTTGTGAAGGTTTTTAATAAAAATGATGAAGGGTCTTCCGTTGTGGCAGCGATGATTTGTACTTTGGCATGCTCCAAACCTTCTGTTTCCCCTAGTTTTCTGAATACGCCTTTATCTATAAAGGTAAAGAGCATCTCCTGGCCTTGAGGGGACAGCCTATGCACTTCATCAAGGAAGAGTATGCCCCCATTGGCTTGAAGGAGGAGTCCGTCTTTGTCCTTGTCAGCCCCTGTGTAGGCCCCTTTTCTCACACCAAAAATTTGAGCCATGACCAGTTGTGGGTTTTCAGCATAATCCGCACAATTGAATCTTATGAATGGGCTTGTTTGCCAACCATGCCTGACTGCATAGAAAACCTGTACATAAACTCCGCAAACATAGATTTTCCCACCCCTGTTTCTCCAAGCAGGAGGGTATGAAGGCCGTCTGGTGGATAAAGTATAGCGGCCTTGGCTTGCTGAATAGGGATTTGAAGACTTCTATCCGAACCCACAATGTTGACATGGGCACTGACTGCCCTTTCCTCTTGATGATGTGGTGATTGAGGTCTGCCTGACGGCGCCTTGGCTTCTGAAGCAAAGCGCACAGGACGACCATCGATTTTGACTATGGCACTCGTACGCACGAGTTTGTTTAAATAACGGGATGCACTGGAACGATCCAAATGAAGGTAGTCTCCAACATCTTCCGCCGTCACACCATCTTTGTATTCTTTTTCCAAGTGCTTTAGAGCTTCCAAACTTGATCTACTCTTTTCATCGACTACGCCCCTGTTTAATCATTCATAAATGGTTCTGCCTGTAAGTTCACTCTATATTTTTCTACAATTATTTATTGCTTATTGTTTTTTATTATTGCTTTTTATAATTGCTTTTTATTATTGTTTCTTATTGAATACATTACCCAAGTCCTTCAAAAAAAGCAAACAGAACAATCAAAAGGCCCTATAAACAAGGTATGTCTTTTATCTTATCAAAGCCTCTTTGCTATGAACTTGAGCGAAAGTCAATTTCCAGGTACACAAAAGGGGATGTTTTTAAAAAAAACATCCCCTAGCTTAAGTTTATTCACAACAAACGGCTTCTGGTGTCTTGTTCCAGTCTGGTGTTAGTTTGATGAGTACAGTAAGATCATGAACCAGCCCACTAGAATGAGTCCCTTGAAGACACTGGTCATACTAATGCTCCACCAAACCCCTTCAAGGCCTAGAAACTCTGGTCTTGACAGAATGATGGCTCCAGGTACCCTCAGCCCTGTAAACACAATACTAACAAGGGATGGTGGCAAAGTCCTGTTCAAGCCATTAAAAGCCCCCGATGTTGTAATTTCAATACACATAAAGAGTTGAGATAGGCCCAGTATTTGTAGGTATACAACACCAATGGCCACGGATTCAGGCTCCTGAATAAATATTTTAAACAGGGGCTCAGCGCCCAGTACGAGGAGAGCTGTTACGGCAATCCCCACAACAGACATAATTTGAAGGGCTATAAAATATCCCCTCTTAATACGTTCCCACTGTTTTGCACCATAATTTTGTCCTGTAAATGACCCAAGAGCCGTCGCAAAACCGTTGGCCGTCATCCAGCTGAGGGCTTCAATTTGAGAACCGACCTTTTGTACAGCAATCGGCACAGGTCCCCAAGCTCCAATAATACGACCAATAATCATGGCGAAGATTGTAAAAGCACCACTTTGAATCCCCACAGGCAGACCCGTTTTGAAAATCTGCTGCATGGCATCAAAGTCTGGTCTCTTAAGCAGGTTGAAGTGAAAGAGTTCGCGCTCTTGCTTTTGCATAACCAACCAGAATATGGTGAAGACAACAATATGAGAAAGGGCTGTTGCATAGGCTGCACCTATCACACCAAAACCTTGAAAACCACCAATTCCAAATATGAGAAGTGGATCAAGAACCATATTGGCCACCAGGCCTATTGTGTTGATGGAAAAAGGCGTACGACTATCACCTGACCCATTAAAAATTCCTGAAAAAACTTGGTTAGAAAACTGGAATATCATGGCCGCTGCCACAATCATCAAGTAGCCCACAGCGTTTTCATTCACCCAAGCGTCATTAATATTGAAAAATCCGATGAGGGGCTGTCTGAAAAGAATTATTGCCATACTGAATAAAAAGGCCAGCACAAAGTTCATCTGTACGGCACTTCTTGCATATTTTCTGGCCGCAGATTCATCTCTTCTGCCTATGGACTGGGACACCCAGACTTCTACACCAACCTGAGTCAGCCGTATAACAGCAAAGCCTAGCCAAGGATAAAATCCTGCTGTTCCAACAGCTGCCACCGCTCGACTCCCCAGTCGACCAATCCAAATCATATCGGTTAAATTGTAAGCCATTTGTAAAAATGATGTGCCCATAATTGGCAATGCCATTAGTATAAGCCTTTAAGTATTGAACCTTGTGTCAAATCTGTTTTTTTCATGCGTTTCACCTCTTATATGTCTAAACACGCATACATCCGGATTTATCATAGTCATGAATATATGAAGTGTCAAGCAAGTGTTTTTGAGACAAAATGTCCATTTCTGTTGAAACTTCAACGATTTTCATATATTTCGTGCCTCGAAAATTATTTTGTGTAAAACAGGGGCCATACATTATCTTTCTATGCAGATCTCTCTACACAAAAGCAAGAGCTGAAGACAGGGACCCTTTGGGGTCATATCTTCAGCTCATCATGAATTAACCATCCCGATTTTCATAATTCTTTTTTTTGTGTGAAAACCATTATGTCGGGCTATGGATCACTCCATATTAGCTTCTTGATCACATAACAAAACACCGCTAGGGGGTGCGGTGTTTTGTTTGCGTCTTATTTGCTTGATAAGGGGGGTAGTACAATCATTTTATGTTAAAGTACTTCGTATTAACGTCTTAAAAAATGCTTTTATAGAAGAATTCTTGTGTCTGAAGCTGCCATACGTTGACTTTCAATGTATTGCTTAACCGCTTCGTTTGCTTGTAATGATCTATATTCTTTGTCTTCTACGTTGATTGTATTTCTACCAAAGATTCGATTAAAAATAGCCATAATCTTGCCTCCAGTTCTTGATCAATAATAGTTTATAATTGATAACGACTATCAATTATTTTCTTTACACCTATAATATACCCCCATCCAACCTATTTGTAAAATTGAAAATAACGATATAATCCATCGATTTTTCCGATGTGAAACTTTTGAACCGATACACTATATCGGAAAACGATTTCAAAGCCTTCTATCTTACGACTATCGGTTAAAATACACAGTTCTTCCGCTTAAATGTTTAGAAAATTAACATTTCTATGGATCCTTTATGGGTATTAATAAAGTTGAGGAGGGATACAATGAATAAACTAACAAGTAGTATTAAGTTTCGGCTTATTTCAATAACCTTCATAGTTACATTAATTGTCTTTTCGGTTATTGGATTTGTCATCAACACCCGTGTTGGATCTGAACTGGAAATGGGGGCTCAGGTTGAACTCAGCAAAGACGCTCAAATCATAGCAAAAGATCTCAACAGTCAATTCTCGCAGTACGGTATGCTGGTTCTTCAAATGTCTAAAAATCCTGACTTGGTTGACATGATTAAGGACGTTAAATCACGCACTGGCAAACGCAACTACACCAAGATTAATGATGTTGCAGCTATTCTGGATGACATCCAGTCAACGGACAGCAATGTGGGTCTGGCTTGGTTAGGCATAAATGCCGCAAGCGATATTGTCATTAATGACCCAACTTACTTCCAACCAGAGGACTTTAACATCACCGGTCGACGTGGTATGGACAAATGGTTGAGGAAGACGGCCTCACATTCACACCACCCTATGTTGATGCTGTAACAGGTGATCTTGTTATTTCCATAGTGTATCCTATAAAAGAAGGTGGATCCATTATAGGCAATGTTGGTATTGACCTTTATCTAACAGAAGTATCTGCAATTATGGAATCTATTAAAATTGGTGATGAAGGCTATGCTATTCTAATTGCTTCTGATGGCACTGTCGTATACCACCCTGATGAAACACAAATCATGGAAACAAACTTGACAGAAATGGAAGGCACCCTGGGAGAATTCGCCGGAGAAATGGTTGAGGGCAAGTCGGGTATTAGTGAATACACATATGAAAATGTGACCAAATACTTCGCCTATTCACCAATTGCTTCGAGCAAGTGGTCTGTAGGCACCATGGTACCAAAAGCTGAAACTCAAAATGAAATAAATGCTTTTGTGCTATTGAATACAGTTCTCTTCATTATGACAATCCTCATACTCATGGTTGCTGTTTATGTTTCAACATCTAGAGTTTTGAGACACATACCGAGACTCGTTGACACAATGAACGCTTTTTCAGATGGGGATTTAACACAAAAGATCAATTTCCAAAGTCATGATGAAATCGGCCTCATTGGAGAAACCTATAACACTGTTGCAACCAAGCTTCGAAATGTTATTCATGATGCCTTGAGTTCATCAGATAATGTTCAAAAATCTTCACGGACTATGGTTACAATTTCAAATGAATCAAAACAAGCTCTTGATGATGTCAGCCGTGCCATCAATGATGTGGCCAATGGCACAACAGACCAAGCCAATGAAACCGAACGGAGCGTTCATGTCATGCACACCCTTTCAGGTGAAATTGAAGGCATTGTTGAAAAAACAGAAGAAATCTTCAACAAGACAGAAGATGTTCACGAACTTTCCAATAAAGGGTCACAAACCCTTGAAGCCCTCAATGAAAAGTCACTTGAAAATCAAAAATCAGTTAAAACAATTAAAGAAATTGTTCAGGAAATGGACTCAGCATCCAATGAAATATCTACAATTGTTGACATGATCAACTCCATATCTGAACAAACCAACCTGCTGGCCCTTAACGCTTCTATAGAAGCTGCACGTGCAGGCGAGGCGGGTCGTGGATTTGCCGTTGTTGCTGATGAAATTAGACAGCTTGCAGAGCAAACAAACGAAGCCACCGAAGAAATCAGAGAAAAGATTGTTGGCATTCAAGACAAGTCTCGAGTGGCCGTTGAACAAACGGACAGCTCTGAAAAAATCGTTATGAAAAATGTGGATATAGTCAACGAAACCGCTGATATATTCAGTGAAATCCTTGAAAATCTTAACGTCTTATTCGAAATATCAGAAGGGTCGAAAACCGCTGCTGAATCTATGAGACGAAGTAAGGACGACGTTGTTGCATTTATAGAAAGTGTATCCGCTTCCTCAGAAGAAACATCTGCTTCCATGGAAGAAATGAGCGCTTCTACAGAACAGCAACTGGCTATTATGGACAACTTAGCCAATGAAGCCAAACAGCTTAATGAACTTGCTGAACACCTTCATGAAATATTAGAACAATTTAGTGTGTAAAAGACACATCTCTCAAAAAGACTAAAAGCCTGCTGAAAAGCAGGCTTTTAAAATTATGTTATATATGCTACACCACTTTAGGGGGGTGGTGTAACTTTTTGGGGTCTATTTTGAGGGGTTATAGTAAAATTCGTGTGTCTGCTGCAGCGATACGCTGATTCTCAATGTATGCTTTTACCGCTTCATCAGCCTGAAGTGCCTTGTGCTCTCTTTGAACATCTTTGATGTTTTCTCGTCCAAAAATACGATTTAGAATAGCCATAATCTCGCCTCCAATTTTCTTAATTGTATCGGTTGAATGATAACAAGTATCATTTATCTTCTTTATACTTACACTATACGCCTAGACAACCCATTTGTAAAATTGAAATAAACGATGAAATCGTTCACTTTTTTCGATATAATAATTATAAGCGATAGAGGAGGTTCCCATGGAAATTCGCAACTTCATCACATTTAAAAAAAATAATTGAAACGGGCAGTTTCACAAAGGCCAGCGAGGAGCTTGGCTATGCCCAGTCCACTATTACAGCACACATTCAGGCCATTGAAGACTACCTGTCTGGCCAGGTCTTTGACCGAATAGGCCGACAGGTTATTCTAACTGACCTGGGCAAGCAACTTGAAAAGCAAGTGGATCAACTGCTCAACACCTATAAAAAAATTGAATCATTGTCTGGCTTTGGACAGTCTCCCCAAGGCACAATTCGCATTGGAACAGAGGAGTCCATTGCCCTGTATAAACTCGGCCCCCTTTTTCAGGCCTATTCAAACGCCTACCCCGAAGTGGAGATCGTTCTGATTAACGCCTCTTACCGAGAACTTGAGCCAAAGCTTTACACAGGGGAAGCCGACATTATTTTTGTTATAGATAAGCACATCCAGGCCCCTGAACTCAATGTATTCGTTATGGCTGAGGTGGACATGGTTTTTGTCGCTTCACCAGATTATATTGCTCGGCGTGATGCACAAAACGAAAGGGTGTCTCGCATTATCCACACAAGAAAGGGTGGAACCTTCCGCCATATTTTTGAGGATTACCTCAGCGAACGGGGCACTAAATTTGAGAATTCCCTGGAAGCCTGGAGTCTTGAACTCGTAAAGCAGTCTGTTATTCACGGTATGGGGGTCACCTTCCTACCTAAAATGACCGTTCAAGACGAGATCAGTTTGGGGCTACTTGTGGCAGATAGCGTCACCCTGGCTGGAGATGAAAAAGTCCTTGCACAAATGGCCTATCACAGGAACCGCTACCTCTCTCCTGCCCTGCAGGCATTTATAGACATGGCAACCAACAGAGACATTTATAATATTGAGGAGGCTTAATTATGGGCGCAAAGTTTAACAACGACTGGGCTGAACTTTTACAGCCAGAATTTGAGAAAGATTACTATAAAAAGCTTAGGGGATTCTTGGTGAGTGAATATGATAACCACACCATCTATCCTGACAAGAATGACATTTTTTAATGCCATGCACTTAACAGCCTACAAGGATGTTCGAGTTGTTATAATTGGCCAGGATCCCTACCACGGACCTGGACAGGCACATGGCCTTTGTTTTTCTGTCAAACCGGGCGTAAAAACACCCCCTTCCCTAGTCAATATCTACAAGGAGCTTCAAACAGACCTAAACTGCTTCATTCCTAACAATGGCTATTTGGTAAAGTGGGCCAAACAGGGTGTTATGCTCCTTAATACTGTTTTAACCGTACGGGCGGGCCTGGCCCATTCCCATAAAAATATGGGTTGGGAGTGCTTCACAGATCATGTGATTGGTCTACTCAATGACCGCCAAGACCCGGTCGTTTTCCTCCTATGGGGCCGTCCTGCTCAAAAGAAAGCCGAATTGATTACAAACGCCCACCACCATATACTCACTGCACCTCATCCGAGTCCCCTATCCGCCCATAGAGGCTTCTTTGGTTCTAAGCATTTCTCAAAAACCAACGCGCTTCTTGAAAGCATGGATTTTCAGCCCATTGACTGGCAGATTGAAAACATTTAGATTCGGTTTCAAATCTCTCGATATTTCTATGTATCTCAGGGTAGATAGTAAATAGGGAGGTGTTATTAAATGTATAAAAAATACTCGTTCCTATTGATGGATCAGATTCATGTTCCAATATTATGGACTACATTAAAACCTTTGGGGAAGCCTATGGCTCAAAGATCGTACTCCTTAACGTGTATGGTCTACCTATGATGACAGAATATAATAACTATCCAGCCTACCCTCTTGAAAATGCTTACTCGATAGAAAAGCAATCTGAGGAAATCTTAAAAAGATCAAAGGCGCTTCTTGGAGATGTTTCTTTTGAAATTGAGACAATAAGCGAGGCTGGTAATCCTGCTGCAACAATTATAGACGTGGCCGAAAAAAAATGAATGTGATTTAATAATCATGTGCACCCACGGTATGGGCACCATGAAACGATTCCTTCTTGGATCTATAACAAATAAGGTGGTTCACCATGCCCACATACCTGTCTTGATCGTCAGATAGTGACCTATACTCCGAATGATTTCGGAGTATTATTTTGCCTATGATTATTAATCAATCCACTAAAAAATAATTTAAACACGTTAAACACAATAAAGGAAACCACTAGAAGTGAACCTGTAAATTTTTTGTATACTTTTTCGGTATACTTTTGACTTTTAGGGGCCGTAGGCGTACAATCAAAGAGGAAAGCAACTTATAATCAGATCAGTCAAGGAGTTGATTACATGAAAACCATCGTCATTGCTGGCGGCTGTTTTTGGGGGGTACAGGCCTATTATGCCCAACTAGATGGCGTCTTAGAAACAGAAGTCGGATATGCCAACGGTAAAACTGAAAATCCAACCTATGAAGATGTTTGCTCACACCTGACGGGACATGCTGAAGTGGTCATAGTGAAATATGATCCAGAAATCATCTCCCTTGAAGACCTTCTAGAGAGATTCTTTAGAATCGTTGATCCAACTGCTTGGAATAGACAGGGGCCAGACATTGGAGACCAGTACCGTAATGGCATCTATTTTACTCACCCAGAAGACCAAGCTCTTATTAATGCCTATATAGACAAACAAAAGCCAAAATACTCAGACCTGATCGTTACAGAGGTAGAACCTCTCAAGGCTTACTACAAAGCTGAAGAATACCACCAAGACTATCTTAAGAAGAACCCGAACGGCTATTGCCACATTAATTTGAATGCATAAGATTCTTCAGAATCAAAACACCACTATAAACGCTAAAAAACCCCAGTGGAAAATCTCACGGATTTCTTCCACTGGGGTTTCTTTATGGGTCAATATTTATCTTTTGTAAGCTACGCTCGTCTTATTGCCTATCCTTCCAGAGGGAACATAATCAAAGTCCGGTACTTGTCAGGGTTGCCCTTAAGAAGCATGCCTGGTCCTTTTTCATACACTTCTCTTGTCGGTTGAATGGCTTTAAGTCCCTTTTCGTTGAGAGCATCCTGCATGGCCTTATAGGCATAATTTAAAGCTTCGTATGGACCAATATGTCTTGTAACAAGACACCTTGATCCTGGGATAATTCTTGAAGTGACACCCTTTTTTATCGATGGCTTTTTTAACCGGAAGACACACTTCAATATCCGCTCCGTCTTCCATATAGCTTTCATCATAATAGAGTGCGAAAACATGACCAGAAGCGCTTGCCCCTGCCGCTTTAAAGAGCTTTCCAATATAGGTTCCCATTTCATCATAGCGCCCTTTGTATCGAAGACTTACCACCAACTGCTCAGGTATTTCTTTTATCTCAAAATCATACTCTCTTTCACGCATAAATTTATCCTCCTGATCTAGGTGCGTCTGTATAGATCCTTGGACCTTCCTTAACTCTCGAATCTGAAGCTCAAGCTGATCTTTTTTCTCCTTGAGGTAGGCTTGTAGGTCGCTTTCATCTTCCAGGTGGTCAAGAACCTCTGCGATTTCGGGCAAGGAAAACTGGAGTCCCTTTAAAAACTGTATCCTCTCAGCCCTTATGAACTCTGATGCCGTATAATATCTGTATCCAGTTGACGCATCAATTTCTGCCGGTTCAAGCAGCCCAATTTCATGATAATACCGCAAAGTCTTTACAGACATCCCTGCCATTTTTGAAAATGCACCTATTTGATACACGCCTGCCTCCTCATCTGATTCACTGATCCACAAACAAAATATGAATTTCAATCTTATTTATTCACTGGTTCCACCTTAAAGCGTAAAACTGTTTTTAACTTTTCCGGTGCCGTTTTATTAAAGTCACTCAAATATATTTCCCTGTGGGTTTTAGAAATCCTCCTATAACCATTTTCCTGGGCCCATTTTTCCATAATTTCAAAGCTTGCCGGTTCCTCATCAAAGGGGCCTATATGGGTCATGTGGCAGGACAATCCATCCTTTTGATTCTCCAGTCGAACAGATGAGAGAAATTCATTGTCGTCCTTACTGATTGCAAGCTCTTTCATTTTTTCAAAAAAGGTCTGAGTCACAAATTCTGGTTGCCGAATCATAAGGGTCCACTTAAAATTTGTCTTGTCACTCGGATCATATTCTGTGCCCTCTACAATGTCCCAAATCCCTTCTAGGGGGGCTACCACAAATTCGTAGTAGTCCTCTGGTTCCAGGCCCTTCTTATGGGACATCCGTATTGTGTATGCAATCTTGTACAGGGCTTTAACGGCCTTTTGAAAGGCTTCCCCATCAGGTGCCCCTGTCCCATCAATCATCAAATAATTTAAAGCCTCTATGTCAATAAGGGCTGGCTTTTTAGATGAGGGTTTGTAAATATGCTTATCTTTCTTTTTAAAGTCTACTTTTTCTGGCATAAGGACCTCCTTCATACTTACGATTGTCTTTACTTAACTATAAACCCTACACCATAGGGGAGAGTCAAGACTAAAATCTATTATTTCTATGCGAGTGTGCCTTTTAAACATAATAAACGGGAAGCCAGTGGCTCCCCGCTATTCGTTTTCTCGTTATAAAACTATAACCTTAACCTTTTTTATTCACCAAATCCTCAATTTCTTATTAATGAACCACAAAAACAGTTAACGAACCACCAAAACAGGCACTTCAGCATGATGAACAACCTTGTTGGTCACGCTACCGAGGAAAAATCTCTTAACTGCGCCCATACCATGTGTACACATAACAATCATGTCGCAATTTTCTTTAGATGCCACATCAATAATTGTTGATGCCGGATCACCATTTTCCACAATGGCATAAACACTTCTTCCGTCGCCTTCTAGTTTTTCCGCCGCCTTTTTGGCAATGGTTTTAGCGATGTCTTCTATATGGACATCACTATGCTCTTCAAGTGCAAGATAGCTTGGATGGCTCAGAGGATCTACCACTGGTTTCACATAAAGAACCACCAGCTCTGATCCAAATTTCTCTGCAAGACTCTTGGCCGTTTCAAATGTTTTTTCACAAGTCTCCATTCCGTCGACTGGTACCAGAATTTTTTCATCCCGATCCCTCCTTCATTTATGTATTACCCGTAAAAAGAATTATACACACAGGAAGTCACAGACTTTTAAAGGAAATATCTAGATCATTGACTTAAGTCAATGCATGTCGAAAGAAATAGCAGTAGTCTAAGACTATAACAAACACCGCAGAAAAATTATATCGTCAATTAGGAGGTTTCTCATGACTAATACACGCACGCTCAATGAAAACACAAAAAAAGACCGTTACTGGTCTGGTCTTATTTCAGGCATTTCTCTTATAGTAATGATGTTTACTGCATTCTTCGCCTTTGGCTATGCCCATGACACCCTGTTTGCAGTCGGTGATCCCGCTTTAACCCGATCTAATCTTATAAATACCTCCCAACTGCTTCGTGGAGAAATTGCCGCTTGGGGATTTATAATTATTCTAGACATCATAGTTGCCTGGGGCTTTTATACCTATCTTAAAGCTTCTGCCAGAAAATTGGCCACCCTCAGCGCGATCCTACGTCTCATTTATACAGCTATGCTCGGTTTTGCCCTACTTCAACTCACGTCAATCCAAGTTCAGTCCCTATCATCAACTTCTGCAGACCTGATTTACAATCGCTTTGTACAGTTTGAAACCATCTGGTCCCTGGGCCTTATTGTCTTTGGTGCCCATCTCATTGCCACGGGTTTTGCTGCGAAAAAGACACCGCATATTCCTAGGACCCTCTCCGCCTTGCTTGTTATTGCAGGCCTGAGTTATATGGTGGTCCACGGTCTTGAAAACTTCCTGCCGTCTCTTGAGCGGGTCACAAGTATGCTTGAAATCGGACTCAGCCTACCCATGCTCATTGGCGAAGTTGGTTTTGGTCTATGGTTACTTGTTAAGGGGAAATCGCTCTAGTTTAGAGAGAGCCTCTAAAAGGTTGACACCCCAACTAGGCCTTCTCAAATATGATGCATTTTAACTCAATCAAAAATTAAAAAATCCCGACCAAGCTCTAGCCCTAGAATCTGGTCGGGATCAATTTCAATTATACACCCACAACTTCTTTCACTTCAGGAATTTCCTGCATTAGAAATTGTTCGATCAGGTTTTTCAGTGTCATTGTTGCCCCAGGACATCCGCTACAAGCGCCCTGAAGTTGAACCTTTACAACACCGTCTTCGGTTACGTCTACAAGCTTCACATCGCCACCGTCTCTTTGTAGCATTGGACGTACGCGTTCAAGCTTTTCTTCCACTAATGCACTGCTTATATTAGCCATTATTATTTCCTCCGTTGAACTTTCTATCAGGCCCTTGCAAAATCACAAACCCATAGTCTCGCCATACCATATATAATATAGAATTTTTGATTCTTGGATAATATTTTGCAAGTCGCTCACTATACGAAATGGAATCTAATTTGATTTTTCAAAAGAGATCTTACACAGCAATATTACAAACGTATTTTACACCTGTATGGTTTTTCAAGTGTATTCTACTCTGGCTGCTTAGGATTGTCAATAAATTAACTATTGAGTTTTTTTTATACACTTTTGAAAATCATTTACTTTTAATATACTTGATTCAGATTCAACCCGATCAAGTCCGCTCCATATCGATATCCAGTCCCTGGGCAATAATTTTTTTTAAACATCAAAAGTTTATCCAACTTAAAATAAATCAGACCATTTTTTGTCCTTACATTCTTATCAATATAAATATCAATGTCTTCATGTTTATAATGATTAAAATCTTCAAGTGCGCCTGGCACTTTCATTTCTACCGCCGGTAGACCAACGCCTTGGCATCAACCCTGCCCCTTCTTGAGCCTTAAGGTTAAAACACGCGATCCACTCTTTTTTAAATGGTTCACAACCGCTTCATCTAACTTTACATAATCCACTTTATTCACCCACTGTCTTAAGGACCACTTTGTCTTGGTAAAAATATCATCCATAAATATCATCCATGTTCAAAGTCATCACGAAATGTATACTATTTATATGTCATATCTACCACAGACGTCCAGGTCTAAACCAAGGCTTTTCCCTAAAGCTTTATGAGTTCATAGTCTTTTGAACCAAGACCAATTTCCTGACCGTAGTCCAGCTGTATGTCACCTAAGGTATGAGGGTGAACAGCCTTGAAAACATCGCCATATTCATGGTCTGACCCATGCTCTTTTGTTAGACGGGTTTCAGGAAGAGGTCTTTGGGCATTAACAAGGTCTTTACAGGCCTGATCAATGGCAACTGGGTCATCGGAAGCTAAAATACCAATGTCCTTAACAAGTGGGGCATCCGACCATGCACAACAGTCACAATCAGGTGTTACCCGCATTAAGAAGTTTATGTAGGCCACGCGCCCAGTCTTGTTCTTAACAGCACCAAGAGCATACTCAGTCATTCTTTCCATGAAATCCACCAGTTCTGTCTTCCAGTTAAGCACGACAGCCTTGGTTGGACAGACTGCCAAACAGTCTCCACAGCCAATACAGACATCCTGGTCGATAAAAGCCTTTTCGTCAACATAGGAAATGGCCTCCACCGGACAAATTTCATGACAGCGACCACAGGTCACACAGTGTTTTGCTTTTACGAATGGCCGTGTGGAATGCTGGTCTTTCTTTCCGAGCGACGGCGCGCATCCCATAGCAAGGTTCTTAACCGCACCACCAAAGCCAGCCATTTCATGGCCCTTAAAGTGGCTCATGACGATCATGCTGTTGGCACGTTCAATATCCCCAGCAATTTTCACTTCTTTAAAATGCTTTTGATTGATCTCCACATTATTATAGTTATCGCCTCTTAACCCATCAGCAATCACCACAGGCGCGCCAACAACAGATGGAACAAAGCCGTGAGCTGCTGCGGTATTCAGGTGGTCAACTGCATTGTGACGCATACCTGCATAGAGGGTATTGGTGTCTGTCAGGAAGGGATTGCCTCCCGCTTCTTTGACCTTATCAACAATTGGCTTAACGAAAATTGGTTGTATGAAGGCGTCAGACCCCACTTCTCCAAAGTGAATCTTGACGGCCGTTAAGTCTTTTTCCTTGATACAGTCTCCCATACCAACTGCGTCAAAAAGCTTTTGCAGTTTGGCCATCTTGTTTTCCTTATGGCTTCTTGCACTTAAATCGATCATATACACTTTGCTTGACATATTACCCCTCCGTTTACATGAGTGACTTTACTATATCAACTATTTCAGCCGGCGTTTCGACAAGGTGGTCAGGACAACTTTCCATTAATCGTTTTCTGTCCAGTATGGTCCATCCCACTAGAACTGTCTTAGCACCTGCATTTTTACCGCTTTCAATATCATGGGCGCTATCCCCTATGAAAAGTGTGTTTTCCGGCTTGCCATCAAGGACCTTGAGGGCTTTAAAAATCCCTTCCGGGTCCGGCTTTCTTTTAATAACATCATCTGCAGAGACCGTTGAGTTAAAGTACTTGTGCAGGTCAAAGCTTGTTAGACCATGTTCTATGCCAGATGTGCCCTTGTTTGAGACAATACCCATTTTTAGACCCATTTCAAGCAAGGTATCTAACATTTCTCGTATACCATCAAACTCTTTGGTATACGCATCTCGTCTTGCCCTGTAATAGGTTCTGTAATATGCGTCCATTTCTTCAGCATGTTCAGGATCAAGTTCGGTCATTTGAACCATGAGCGGCTTGCCTAGTATCTTTTGAAGTTCATCCTCTTCAATGTCTTTGCCTCGAAATTTTAACGCAGACGCCCTTAAGGCTTCCACAATCAGGTCGTTTGTATCCATCAAGGTGCCATCAAAATCAAAAAGTACGTGAGTAATCATTGTGCCTCCTTAAATTAGAATCCCCACTGGGGCAATATTGAGATCTCTGTCAATCAATTATATTTATGGCGCTCCATTGACAGTTTACCCCTAATAGGTCCCAATCACAACATATGGTCCAGATTCATTTTTTTCATTCTTATATCATTATACGCCGACAATCGTAAAATTTCACATGGACTTGTTGAAATATTTCACCTTAAAAATGGACAATTCTAATGTTACAATAAGATAAGCTCTGGGGATCATTACGAATTTGAAAATTGAATCCCAGCAAAGTTTGATATATTATTGTCATGCGTACTTAAAAAGCGCATACTGATACATTCATCAGGACAACTGACAAGATGCTATTGAGGTGACCAATGACAACCTATAGAACCGAAACCGACATGCTCGGGACAAAGAAAATTTCTAATAAGGCTTACTACGGTATAAACACCGCAAGAGCCCTTGAAAACTTTAATATAACCGGAAGAACCGTCAACATGAAACTCATTCATGGTATGGTCCTCATCAAAAAGGCCGCTGCCATGGCCAACATGCATTTAAAACAACTGGATAAGGACAAGGCAAAGGCCATTATGACGGCTTGCGATGAAGTTCTTGCCGGTGATCTATCCGATCAATTTGTGGTTGATCCCCTGCAGGGCGGTGCGGGCACGTCAACCAATATGAACGTCAATGAAGTCATCGCCAATAGGGCCATTGAGATTTTAGAGGGGCAAAAGGGAGACTATGACTTGGTCCACCCCCTAAATGATGTGAACATGTCCCAGTCCACGAATGATGTTTACCCCACAGCGCTTCGGATTGCAGCCATTCGAGAACTGAGAAACACGGCAGACGCCTTTGCGAACCTGCAAGAGGCCCTTCAAATTAAAGAAAATGAATTTGCAGATATATTAAAGCTGGGTAGAACACAAATGATGGACGCCCTGCCCATGATGGTTGGTCAGGAATTTGGCGCCTGGTCCAAGGCCATTGCCAGGGACCGGTGGCGAATTTATAAGGTAGAAGAGCGCCTGCGCCAGATCAATATAGGCGGGACAGCCATTGGAACAGGCATGAATGCCAGCCATAAGTTCATCTTCCTAATGACAGACCTGCTCCAAGACATGACGGGGCTTGGTCTTGCAAGAAGTGAATTTCCCATTGATGTGACTCAGAACATGGATGTCTTCACAGAGGTCAGTGGTCTTTTAAAAAGCGCTGCGGTCAACCTTGTAAAAATATCAGGCGACCTGCGCCTGCTGGGATCTGGTCCAAGAGGGGGACTGGGAGAACTCAACCTTCCACCCGTACAAGCTGGATCAACAATCATGCCAGGCAAGGTCAACCCCGTTATGGCTGAAATGATGGGACAAGTCTCTATGCGTGTCATGGCCAATGATTTTGCCATCACCCAAGCGGCCATGAGTGGACAACTAGAACTCAATGCCTTTGTTCCCCTCATTGCCGAAAGCCTTCTGGAGTCTCTTGAAATCCTGACAAATGGCGTAACAGCCTTTCGGGAAAAATGCATTGAAGGCATCACCGTTAATAAAGACAACACACAAAAACACCTGGAAAATTCCACAGCCCTTGTCACAGCCCTTGTCCACCATGTGGGTTATGATAAATCTTCACAAATTGCAAAAATTGCCCTTCGCGAAGGAAAATCCATCCGACAGGTTGTCCTTGAAGATGGCTGCCTAAGCAGTGAGGCACTTGATAATATACTCAACCCATTCCAAATTACAAATCCGGGCATCCCCGGTAAGTAGAAATTAGGACGGACCATTTGTATTTTAAGGAGAAAGACTATGAGCTTAAATGCGACCCCTCGGGGCAATCGTGTTCACATTGCTTTATTTGGCAGACGTAATGCTGGAAAATCAAGTGTTATAAATGCCATCACAGATCAGGAAATCGCCATTGTATCCGATGTGAAAGGCACAACAACTGACCCTGTGTACAAGTCTATGGAAATTCTGCCAATCGGCCCTACGGTTATTATTGATACTGCCGGACTCGATGATTTCGGAGAACTGGGTGAACTCAGAAAGAAAAAAACCATTGAGGTTCTATCTAAAACAGATGTGGCCCTTGTTGTCATTGATGCCAGCCAAGGGGTGACAGAAGACGACCAGTTTATCCTTGATCTCATACGGGAAAAGAACATCCCCCAAATTATTGTTCTAAACAAACAAGACGAAGCCCAGTCAACTGAGGAAGACATTGAAGCCCTTAAAGAAAAGTACAAAGTCCCCGTTCTCCCAGTTTCAGCGGCAAACGGTAAGGGCATACAGTCTTTAAAAAAGGCCATCGCTTCTAGTCTGCCCGAAGACGAGGATAAGTTTCGAATTATTGGGGACCTGATTCAGCCTGGCGATCTTGTTGTTCTTGTCACACCTATAGATAAGGCCGCTCCAAAAGGCAGGCTCATCTTGCCTCAGCAGCAAACCATCCGCGACATTCTCGAAAGCGACGCCATTGCGGTTGTGACAAAAGAGCATGAACTGAAAGAAACACTGGAAAAACTCGGCACAAAGCCAAAACTTGTTGTGACGGATTCCCAAGCCTTCTTAAAGGTGTCGGCTGATACACCAAAAGATATTCCTCTCACATCCTTCTCCATTCTCTTCGCCCGTCATAAGGGGGATTTGAATGAACTCATTGCAGGGGCTAAAGCCATTCGCTCTTTAAAGGATGGAGATAAAGTACTCGTCTCTGAAGGCTGTACACACCATAGACAAGCTGATGATATCGGACGGGTAAAATTCCGCGCTGGATTCGTCAAATGACAGGCAAGCAGATTGATTTGAATACACATCAGGCACTCAATTCACAGAAGACATCGAACGCTACAGCTTGATTGTTCACTGCGGAGCCTGCATGCTTAACAAGACAGCCATGCATTACCGCATCAATCAAGCCAAACATTTCGGTGTGCCTATTGTCAATTATGGCGTCCTAATAGCCATGTACAGGGTATTATTGACCGGGCTATTGAGCCCTTCCCTATGGCTAAACTCCTTTGGGAAGAAGACCAAGAAAACATGTAGAAAGCCTGAAATCACTGATAATCATTATCAGTGATTTTTTTCCAGTATTTTTGTTGACAAGGTCACCTTAATTTTGTAAACTATGTTTGTAGCGGTTGCAAGATTGTATTCGTTACAAACGATTCACATATACAAATCTTGTCCTCGCCCTTATCTTTTAAAGAGTCTTTCTTTGTTAGAGTCTTTCATAAGCTCAAATTGCTGACAATCCATGAAGGCTCACGGCTGGGACAAAATGATGATATTAATATTCTTACTTACATGGAGGAAAAAATTATGAAAAAGTTTGTCTGTACTGTATGCGGTTACACACACGAAGGCGATGCAGCACCAGAAAAGTGCCCACAGTGTAATGTACCTGCTGAAAAGTTTAAAGAACTAGTGGCTGGCGCTAAGCGTGTTTGGGCTGACCAACACTTCATCGGTGTGGCTAAAGGCGTTGATGAGGAAATCGTTCAAGGTCTACGTGACAACTTCATGGGCGAATGTACAGAAGTTGGTATGTACCTGGCTATGAGCCGTCAAGCTGATCGTGAAGGATTCCCAGAAGTGGCTGAAGCATACAAGCGCATTGCATTTGAAGAAGCTGAACATGCTGCTAAGTTTGCGGAACTTCTAGGTGAAGTTGTAAATGAATCAACTAAGAAGAACCTTGAACTACGTGCTGACGCTGAGCAAGGCGCAACGGAAGGCAAGCTGGCTCTAGCTAAGCGTGCTAAAGAGCTTAACCTTGACGCAATCCATGACACAGTGCATGAAATGTGTAAAGATGAAGCACGTCACGGCGCTGCATTCGAAGGTCTACTAAACAGATACTTCGGTGAATAATTAAAGACATAGCATACCTACATGCTTTAAAGTCTATGTATGATGGACCCCCAAAATCCATCATAT
>LQAJ01000076.1_pt1 | contig 74232 bp, 75 predicted proteins | sample 1535811 | NCBI WGS metagenome assembly LQAJ01 (sample SAMN04331587, study PRJNA305678) | bioreactor metagenome | isolation source: bioreactor_6 inoculated with Wadden Sea sediment 2nd replicate of a... | place: Germany: Wadden Sea, Janssand Flat
GGGTGTCATCTGATGCTCCATCCACCCAGCTCAAAGTGTCTTCTGAAGCATTTTCAACCCAATTTTTAGTGTCATCTGACGCGGTGTTTATCCAGTCAACCGTATCGTCTGACGCATTATTTAACCACTGGCGTGTGTCGTCTGATGCATTGTTAATCCAGTTCATGGTGTCATCTGTGGCGCCATCAACCCAGTCGGTCCCTTTTTTCACTGTATCAACAATTTCATCGGCGCCTTTCTCCACCGTATCAACAATGTCATCCACTATGTCCCCAATTCCAAAATTCCAGTCGGCTGCGTAAACTGGTGCGGCCGTCATGTTAAAGGTCATAACCGCGGTTAAAACCAAACTTAAATACTTTTTCAAATTTGCTCCTCCTTTATACAAGCCCTTTGACTTTCAAATCTTAAAACGAAACCTATGTATTATCAAATTCCCCATTTTCCAAACGTTCTCGTTACCGTCATTGTTTCTCACAATTTAAGTATAGTTTTTTTAAGGCTTTAACATTGCTAATTTTTCTTTGCATTCTTTGCATGTTCTTGTTCACTGTGAAACCTAGAGCTTTTTAAATTTGCCGAGTTTTCCCCTTTATATATAAAAAACCCCCGGATAGCCTGATCGGATTTACTAGACTATCCGGGGGTTTATGTATAGGGTGATAAAATGCCGTCTTATTTAAGTTTTAAACCTTGGTTAACTTATACCCTGCCTTGTATTTTGATTCCAGCACCACTGATGTCATGCCAGAGGCTTCAAGCTTTTTTCTAATTTTTGACACATGGACCGATATTGTTCGTGTGGGAATGCCTGGTCAGATCCATAGATTTCATCAGTCAACTCCTTGGTGGTCACATATCTTTTTGACAGGTACAAGCAGTAAAAAATACGAAACTCTGTTTGCGTTAGTCTTATCACTGTGTTCTCTACCAAAACTTTATTTTCAAAACTGTCGAAAGTCATTTCCATACTAGAATTTGAGCGTTTATGTGCTTTGCCTTTTATTCTTCTTAGAAGGGCTTCAATACGAACCAACAGCACATCCATATCAAAGGGCATGGTCACGTAGTCGTCCGCTCCGTTTCTATAACCGCAAATTAGGGCTTCTTTTGTATGTTTACACGACAAAACAATTATGCCGGCATTTGTTTTTGAACTCAAGGCTTTACAAAGCCCTTCTTCACACCATGAGGCATTCTCCTGATTGATGACAATAATATCAGGATTGATGCTTGCACAAACCTCTACCACCTTATTTCTTGACTCTAGGCTTTTTACTGAATAGCCCTCATTTTTGAGAAAAACGCTTAGCAAATCCGTCAGCTTTGACGCATCATTGACTATTAAGATTTTATCAGCCATTTTTCTCCCCCCATTTCATCCTCTATTTCTACATGTTCATTTTCTTAGACTCAGGCGCTTGCAAAATTACAGATATATGTCCTCTCATACCATATATAGAATTTTTGGTTCTTAAATATTTACGTATGGTATGACGAAGACTCTTGAATGATATTTTGCAAGTCGCTCAGACTGTATAGGTTTTTACAGTTTTCTTCGCTCATTTGATTTCAAGTAAACTCAATTCATAGACACTATGTTTTCTCTGCTCTGTATTATAGTGTCCCTTAAATTTTCTATCCGTTGTCTTTCTATTTTCATTTCCCCTTCTATGAAATCTCTCACATAAGGGGCTCTTTTCTCTTCGTCGAGAGAGGCCTGTTGTTTTTCTAACATTTTAAGCTTGATAAGGATGTTAGAAGCTTCAATTTTTTGAAGGGTAAACTGATACCTTTTATGAAATTCCAGGGCTTTTTTGTACATCTCCTTAGACTCATAAAACTGATACATTTTTTCGTATATTCTGCTCAGTTGGTGGTCTGATCCCTGGATCTTTGATATTTTTTCTGCTTCTTCAACGGCTTGCAGCGCCTTTTCCTGATTATTCTGGCACATATAAATCTCATTTTTGAGCAGGAGAGCGTCTAAAATATAATACTCATTTTTCACAGAATGAAGGTGGGCAATAGAGGCATCGATAAGGCTTTGAGCTTCTTCATACTTGCCAAGTTTCATTTGAAGCTTGCCCATTCTATAGTACCATTCAAACTCAAGCAGAACATCCGCTGTCGTCTGAAAATAGGTCTTGGCAGCCTTGAACTTTTCCATAGCCACTTCATAACTTCCCAGACTCATATACACATCTCCCATATTGGATAAGATATGTCCTATACCCTCTACCACATTATAGGCTTTTCCATAGGAATTGCCTTCTTCATAGGCGCCTAAAGCCTTGTCAAAGTCGCCCGCTTTCCTATAAACTTCTCCAATACAATTTTGTGCTCTTACAAGCTCAACATGATTCTGTGATTTCAGGGCAAAACTTCTCCCAAGATTGAAGATGGATAGAGACTTTTGATAGTCCCCGGAATAAAAATAAACAACCCCCTGCCATCTATAAAGTTCCGCCAGCATATTATAGTCATTAAACTGTTCAAAAATATCTATAGCATGGCCCACATAGCGAAATGCGTCTTCTTGACGCCCCATGGTCCGACAGGCCATGGTCTGAATATGATAGGCATGCCCCGCTACTGTTGCCAGGTGATTCGCCCTTGCTTCTATGACAATATCCTTAGCTATTTCCATGGCTTCAAGGGGCTCCGTATGGACTTTCGATTTTGCCTTTTCAAGTCTTTCATTCAATTTATTATGAAGGGCATATACATCAATCATCTTATCGTCTCCTATTATTTCTCGCCTAGATTTTTGGCCTTGACTTAACGAACGACATCAATAGATTCTACATAAATCCTAAATCCAGAAAAGTCATTGTATTCTATAAGACTTACCTTAGCTTTAACTTCAACAGATTCACCTATTTCCAGTTGCTGGATCAAATCTTCATCAAGGGCGTTTGATACAATCGACTGGTTGTTAATATAGGCATATTCTAAGGTCTCTATAAGTCTTTCGCCCAGCCGGACTGGTTTCCAAAAGCCAAATCTCTAGAATAAAACTGATAGGCATCTTCCATTATTATATCCTTTTCTATATGACCTTTAAACGTATTCAGGCCTATTGCCAAAAACATTTTCTGATCTTGAGGGTCTTTGCTTATCTCATCAATTATAAAAGCGCCGACCTTATCCCCCACTTGCAGATCACTTAAATTATACTCTTCTAAGGCTTGTTGCTCCCCTTCTTTATCTTCTGGTGATTCTTCTTTGTATGTGACGTCCACAGGCAGTAAAACACTTGTCTTCCAAACGTCTTCATGGCGCATTTTTTCTAAGTCGTTTTTCGTCATTCACAATCACTCGTGGATATGCAAACGGGTAGTTTAGAACATCTTCTATACTTGTAAAGACCATGTCAGCCCGCATATCTTCATGTGCGTCAACAACCTCTTCTTCAAAGTCACTTCTATAGAGATGTTTATCGTAGATAATTGTATTGATAAGTCTTGATATTTTTATATCCGCTACAGCATATTCATAGCCCATGATTTCCAGATGACCTTCCATGGCATAGTATACTTTGCAAAATTTATACACATCTTGAAGCTCTTTTCTGACTGGATTAGGAGCCGACACCTGAACGGCGTCTTCCTCTTCTGCATACCCCACATCATATATGTCTGTGAAATAGTCAGTGAAAATAGGTCCATTGATATACTGATAAGCCGCCTCTACATATGCAGCTTTAGATTTTAAGTCAAAGCTATATCTATGATCCGTATAATATTCTAGGGCTTCAACCAAGCCCTGGGCCTGCAAAATGCTCTCAAAACTTTCCAGGTCATCCCGATCTCCATAATAGCCAATCTGGGCCCTAAGACTGTGGACATCAGGATAGTCCATTTCTACAGCTTCTTCAACTTGGTAGCTTTTCTCCTCTTCATCCAGCACATAGTGTCTTGTCTTGTTGGCAAAGTGGTGCTGGTCTCCCCTTTCATCCACAAAATATATGTCTTCCACCACTGTGAAGTCATAATAGCTGTCTGCCATTGTAAGGTCATGCTCATAAATAAACTGGGTCTGTTCATGATGGTTCTCAACAGAACTCTGGGTGCCAGTCATAAATGAGCCATTCATTAATGGGATAACACCTTCACTTTGACTGTATATATAGACTTGTTTTATAGGACCCGTCCCATCAGCCTGCTTTCTTATGATAAAATCATCTTCCATTGAGACCGTAAAATCTGTGTCTGCATACATTCTTGAAGGCACATACACAAGATCGCCAGTGTCTTTGTCTTGTGTAACAAAGGCCACTGGACCCAAAAGCCCTCCATCCGCTGGGGTAACGAAACACAAGTCCTCTACACCATCTAATGTAAAGTCCAGTTTATATGCTTTTGCATCAGGACCTAGAGTGACACCATCTGGCATAAGCCCTGAAGCGTTTACAAAATCCAAGGCCTGGGCTGGATCAACTTCATCGAAAGCGTCTTCAGACGCCGGCACCGCCTGTGTGGTCGTTTCTATTACCTGATTATCCAAAGCCTGCGAGGTCTCTTTAGAGCATCCACTTGAAATCAGCAGGAGGACCAAGCCCATTGCAAACATGGTCAAACGCTTATTTTTATTCATTTCATCACCTTCCGTCAGCTCGTCATTGTTTTAGCCGTCTAAAAATATTCTTTAAATGTCTCACTTAAATTCTATGACATATTTGCCTTTGTGATTGCAAAGATTCCTTTGCAATTGAATCTTGAAAATCTGCATAAAAAAAACTCTGGAATATAAGGGGTGTCCCCATATGTCCCAGAGCATGATATCGCTTGTCATTGTCCAGATAACGCACGCATTCTATCGACTTATTTTTTATTGATGGTGATAATGGTGTTCAGGTTCACATTGATTCGTCCCAGCACCACATTCATTTCCATAAGGTTGTTCATAATTCTACTTAAGTTAATAGATTCAACATCATTTGGCAGATCAATTTTGACGCTTGTCAACTTGGTGCTTCGCCCTTCCGCCAAGTCTTTCAAATTCCCCATTTGATTCATGAGTTCATGCAAGGCATCTGCAATAGCCAGTCTGTTGGTGGCTTGGCTCAAAAGGGTGCTGTTCTCTGTTAGAACATACTGGGTATCAAACAGAAGGTGACAAAAAACACGCAGTCTCTTTGTCAGGGCTATTTTGGCTCTGAGCCTTTCATCTGTGACCCCCATAAGCTTTCTGACAAAGGCATTCTCCTTAAGCATGTCCTCAAAGAGTGCTGTCGTTGTATCAATGTCGTTAAAGACGCTGGCCAGGGCCTGCTGACAACTTCTAAATGACGCCGCATCTCCACTTCGCATAGCCAGTTCCAAGGTGTTCATATGATTTAAAAGACTCTTCATTAAAAAGATAACCCGCTTGTTTCCCATTTTTCGGTACTGAATTAAGGAAAACAAGAAGTTAAAAACAATGGCCGTAAAGACCCCAAAGCCAAGTGCGATGATACGGAGTCTAAATGTCAACAATACACTAGGATTGCCCATGGCATCCAGTTGAATGTACTGGGTCATATAGATGGCTGTGAAAGAGCCACCGGTGACACTTCCCTCCAGTTGACCTTAAGGCAAATATAAAGGGTTAGAGCCACTGAAACGCCTGCTGTGATAGCATTAATCCCCAGTATAGAAATTATAATGGCCGTTGTGACCGCCCCAATAAAGGTGGCAAAAAACTGTTCCCACCCTCGTCTAAGCCCTGTTACATTCACAGGTTCCAAGGTGAGAATAAGACCAAATAGGACTGATATCATATCCCCGCTTGCCACCGGATGGTTTATGGCTATGACATAAGCCGTGGCAATAGCAAGGAATGTTTTGGCTATAAACGGTTTTGAGTCCAGTAAAACCGCTTCTTTCTTAAGCTGTAAGGCTTGAATTAGTTTTCCCATAGAAATTTCCCCTATACATCATTTACAAACACAAAGCCCTCATGGTTCCAATCTCAGAACATTCCGGCTACCTCATCTTTGTGACTCTACAGAATAACATACCCTCAAACACCTTAATTTCCCCAAATTAAGGTCCATGTTTTCCTTTTGAAGGCACCGAGTTAAAATATCATAGTTTGTTTATCAGTGCAAGGGGCACTTTATAAGCCCTTGTCAAACGAATACTCTTCTTAGCCCATAAAAAAACTTCCGAGTGCACCCTTATAGGATACTCGGAAGTTTATACGCCTTTCTACATATTATATATGATCGATAAAGCGTCTTATTTTTTATTGTCTTTTGCCGCCTTCACAAAATCTCTGAATAGAGGGTGTGAACGCGTTGGTCTTGACTTGAACTCTGGATGGAACTGACCAGCCACAAACCAAGGATGATCCTTAATCTCAACAATTTCAACCAGTCTATCATCAGGTGACAGGCCTGAAATTGTAAGACCTGCATCTGTGATAACTTGTCTATAGTGGTTGTTGAACTCATATCTATGTCTATGGCGTTCATAAACGAGTGCTTCGCCATATGACTCAAGAGCCTTTGAATCTGCAGCAATCTTACATGGGTATAGGCCTAGACGAAGTGTGCCGCCCATGTCTTCCACATCATGCTGTTCTGGCATTAAGTCAATCACAGGATATTCTGTGTCAGGATCAAGCTCGGAACTGTGGGCATCCTTGTAACCAAGAACATTTCTTGCAAATTCAATAACAGCCACTTGCATACCCAGGCATATTCCAAGGAATGGCACCTTATTTTCTCTTGCATAACGTGTTGCTTCGATTTTACCTTCAACACCGCGGTCACCAAAACCACCTGGCACCAGAATGCCATCCATATCTTTCATCATTTCATCAACTGTCAGTGGTGTCACATCTTCTGAATGAATCCAGTGAATATTTACATCTAATCTGTTTTTAAGACCAGCATGCTTGAGGGCCTCTGCAACTGATAAGTAAGCGTCATGAAGTTCAACGTATTTGCCGACGAGGCCAATGTTGACTGTTTCTTTATCCGCTTTGTCTATCTCAACAATTTCTTCCCACTCAGAAAGCTTTGGTTCTTTACAAGGCAGACCCAAATGTTCACATACCTTGCTTGCCAGTCCTTGTTTTTCAAGAACAAGTGGCACTTCATAAATAGAATCAGCATCCCTGCATTCAATGACATCTGACGCGTCCATATTACAGAATAGGCCAATTTTTTCTTTTAGTGAATCGCTAAGAGGTTTTCCGTACGACATACAAGCATGTCTGGCTGAATGCCAATTTCTCTAAGTTCTTTTACCGAGTGCTGTGTTGGCTTTGTCTTTAGCTCACCAGCCTTGCCCAGGTATGGAACAAGTGTAAGGTGAAGATACATAACATTTTCTTTGCCCACATCGTATTTAATTTGACGAATGGCCTCCAGGAAAGGGAGCGATTCGATGTCACCAACTGTGCCACCAATTTCTGTGATGATCACATCTGGGTTTTCATCTTTTGCAACGCGGTACGCGCGTTCTTTGATTTCATTCGTAATATGTGGAATAACCTGAACTGTTGCTCCCAGGTATTCTCCACGGCGTTCTTTTTGTATTACAGACCAGTAGACCTTGCCTGTGGTTACATTTGAGTTCTGGCTTAGATTGATGTCAATAAATCTTTCATAGTGACCCAAATCGAGGTCTGTTTCCGCACCATCATCTGTTACATAAACCTCTCCGTGCTGGTATGGACTCATTGTTCCTGGATCCTTGTTGATATATGGATCGAACTTCTGGATGGAAACCTTCATACCTCTTGCCTTGAGCAGTTGTCCAAGTGATGCCGCCGTAATGCCCTTACCTAGTGATGATACAACGCCGCCTGTTACGAAAATGTACTTCGTTGCCATGTGTAACCCCTTTCCAATAACTGTAATTTTCAAAAAAAAGAGTGAGAGATCACCCGTTAGGATGACCTGCTCACTCTTTTTGACAATTACTATATAGATGTCCATCTGATTTCCGATAGCATCAGGTGGGCAGGCACCCTAAAACGGGTGCGTTTTATTAAAGTTAAAAATGCTGAACACTTTCTTTCAGCACTGAAATTTAAATACTGAACTAGTATATCCGCTCGACTTCTTAGCGTCAAGCATTTTTTTGCATCATTCTCGCTTAAATTAACATGATAAACAATTTACAATTCGGATATACCCCTTGCGCCTTCTAGCGGTTTCCCACCCTTTATGATAAACTAATTTGAGATGAAAATATACTAAAAGTGACTGAAAATTATAAACTGAGAGGCTTATATGTACACAAACATAAAGGGACAAAAGATTTACTATGAAGTCCAAGGTGAGGGTCGCCCCATCGTCCTGCTTCACGGGTGGGGAACAAGCCTAAGACTCTATGACGATGTCGTCAAGTATTTAAAAGAAAATTTTAAAGTATACACACTGGACTTTCCGGGGTTCGGTCAGTCTGAAGAGCCCTCTGACATTTGGTCTGTTTATGACTATGCCGATATGACAGAAGCCTTTCTGAATGAGATGAACATCCAAAAGCCTATTCTCATGGGCCATTCCTTTGGCGGAAGAATCTCTATCATATTGGGTTCTAGAATTAAAGTGGATAAGATCATACTTGTAGATGCTGCTGGCATTAAGCCATCACGCGGTATGACCTATTACAGGAAAGTTTACTTTTACAAGGCCATGAAGCTTGTGGAAAAAATGCCTGGCATTCGCAGTCTCTTTGGAGACTTGATTGATGCCTATAAATACAAGGCTGGGTCTTCTGATTATAAGAGCGCCTCGCAAACCATGCGCAGGGTTCTCTCCAAGGTGGTCAATGATGATTTGCAGGAACACCTGCCTAAAATAACGGCCCCAACCCTTCTTATATGGGGCAGTGAAGACAAGGCCACCCCTGTTTCTGATGGAAAGCTTATGGAGGAAAAATCAAAGATTCTGCCCTAATTGTGTTTGAAGGGGTCGGACATTACAGCTATCTGGAAAAACCACACGACTTCAAAGCCATTGTTACAAGCTTTGTAAAGGAGGATGGAAATGATTAGAATCCTTCTACTGACAAGTGTACTGGTTTATTTAATTGATAAACTTCAGTTCGATCTCCATATGTTTCAGCAAAACAGTTACCGCAACAAGCGCTATTTCAGATGGCTCAAAGGGTCACACAACCGGTTCATAAAAGGAAATGACAACATGATCATGGTCTCCGCTCTTCTATATGGCGGCAGCGCGTATGTGAAAGACACACCAAGCACCCTCCTGGGTCTAATGAGTCTAGTATTTGTTATTTTTGCCCTAAAGGGCCACAGATTACTTGTGTCGGTTAGAGATGTGAAGAAAAAGTTGGTCTACACTCCAAGGGTTAAAAGGCTGGTTGCAACGGCTTCAATAATAAGTGGCCTATGTGTTTTACTCTTATATAATGCCAACGCTCTTTTGTTGGCACTTTGCATTTATCTATTAAGCACACTTTCTTTTGGGATCATCATGCTTTCAAAGCTGATAAACACCCCCATAGAAAATCATATTAATAAATGGTATTACAATGATGCCAAGCGTATACTGGCTGAGAATCCCAACCGCATTGTTATTGGTATTACAGGCAGTTACGGCAAAACAAGCACCAAAAATGTTATTGCACAGACCCTAAGTCGCGACTACAATGTCCTTGCGACCCCGGCTTCTTATAACACCTTAATGGGGGTTATTAGAACCATTCGCGAAGAGATGAAACCCACTCACCAGGTCTTTATAGCAGAAATGGGTGCCCGTGAACCAGGTGATATTAAGGAAATCTGCGACCTTGTCATGCCGGACTTTGGGATTATTACATCAATTGGTCCCCAACACCTTGAAACCTTTAAGACCATTGAAAACATTGCTAAGACTAAGGGAGAGATGTTTGAAGGCATTAAGCCTGGCGGAAAGGCCTTTGTCAATTTGGCAGATGAACGTATAAAGAATCTACCTAGACGTTCTGATATAGACTATATCGGCTTTGGGGAAAATGGCTTTGAGTGTGAAGAAACAGGCAAGTGCTACTTAAGTAAAAACTTGAATATATCAGGCGATGGCACTGGGTTTGACTTCTGTTTTCCATCTGGAATCACCCTTTGCGTGAATACAAAACTACTTGGGGCACACAATGTATCCAATGTCCTTTGTGCATTGTCCGTGGCCAACGAACTAAATGCGGACATGTTTAGAATCATGTCCAGTCTTTCAGATATACGCCCCACAGAGCACAGACTCTCCCTTCGAAAGGGGAGAAAGGGACAGGTTATTATTGATGATGCCTTTAACTCCAATCCGATTGGGTCTAAAAATGCTCTAAAGGTCCTTAAAGCCATGGAAGGCGAGCGTAAGTTCATCATCACGCCGGGCATGATCGAACTAGGAGACCAGCAAGATGAACTCAATAAGCAGTTTGGCCAGTATATAGCAAGTGACTGTGATTATGTTGTTCTTGTTGGTAAAAATCAAACACGCCCTATCCAAGAAGGCTTAAAAGAGGCTCATTTTGACTTTAGCAAGGTCCATATTGCAGACACCTTCTTAAGCGGTTATGAACATCTTGAAAGCATAATGAATGCCAATGATGTTCTTCTCATAGAAAATGATTTACCTGACGCTTTCAACGAATAACTGGAGGATAATATGATAAAAATCGGTGTTTTCTTCGGCAGTCAGTCCGTTGAACATGAGGTTTCTGTGATCACTGCCCTTCAGGCGATGAATCACCTTAAAAATTTAGAGGACTATAGCATAGTCCCTGTATTCATTGATAAATCTGGAGATTGGTACACCGGCCAGGCCTCATGTCCATTGAGAATTTCAAGGACATGCCAAAACTCCTCGACATGTGTACCAAGGTCAATATGGTTCGCCAAGGCAAGGCAGTCGTGCTCATTCCAAACCCTGTCAAGCGATTAGGACCAGCTCTCATTGACCGCATTGATATTGCTTTTCCAATTATTCACGGCACCTTTGGTGAAGACGGAACCATCCAGGGAATCTTTGAAATGACAGGCCTCCCCTATGTGGGATGTGACGTCCTCGCAGCTGCCATGACCATGGATAAGACCATTTGCAAACACGTTCTAATGGCCAATAATATTCCTGTCATTGATGGGGTCTGGTTCACTACAGACGACTGGTTGAGGGAGCCTGAAAATCTCACTCAAAGTGTTGCAGACAAGCTTGGCTATCCGGTCATTGTCAAACCTGCCAACATGGGATCCAGCGTCGGTGTTTCAGTGGCCCACTCTGTTGATGAGTTTTATGATGCCGTTCATTTTTGCAGGCACTTTACCAATCGTATCCTCGTTGAGAAAATGGTTGAGGATCTAATGGAAATCAACATTTCTGTGCTGGGCGATTGTGAGGGGGTTGAAGTTTCCGCTTGTGAAAGACCCCTTTCATCCAGTGAATTTCTATCCTTTGAAGATAAATACACAAGTGGGGGATCTGCTGGCGGTGGATCTAAGGGATCTAAAATGAGTTCTGGTGGATCTAAGGCCAGTGGCATGGCTTCACTGAGTCGTGTCCTCCCAGCAGATATTCCTGATAGCATGCGAGAAGATATTGAAGACATTGCAAAAAAGCATTTCTCGCTGTGGATGCCAGCGGTGTGACTCGACTTGATTTCATAATCGACAAGGCCAGTGACACCATCTACCTAAACGAACTCAATACCATTCCTGGTTCTCTCGCCTTTTACCTATGGGCTGAAAGCGGAAAACCCTATGAAGAACTCCTTGAAGACCTGATTGAACTGGCTTACAGAAAAGACAGACGAAAATCAAAGCTACAGTTTTCAAACGAGACCAACATACTTTCCACTGCCAATATTGGCGGGAGCAAGGGCAGCAAAAAATAAACAAAGGTCTATGCGTTTTTAGTTTAAGCGCATAGACCTTTTAATTTTTAGAGTCTTGATGAACAAGAGATTCGAATTGTGGTTTCATTCGATTTATCAGTTCTTATTTGAGCGACTTGCAAAATATCATTCAAGAGCCTTCGTTATACCCTATATAGATATTTAAGAAGCAAAAATTCTATATAGGGTATAACAAAGACCTATATCTGTACTTTTGCAAGCGACTAATTTAATAATTTCTATGAACCGTTGCCCGTCCGTCCCCCTTGATGGAGATGGGTTCTCCCATATGGGTGGGGTCAGGTTTGACCACATGAACATAGAAAAAATCTTTTATCCGAGCTAGAAGTTCCCTGTACCTATACTTAAGAACATAGGGATTAAAACCATCATCAGCGGAAATGCCGTAGGCTTCCATATCAAGAGCTCTCGCAATGTAGACAGCCCGTTTTAAATGATAGGCCTGGGTCGATATGATGAGCTTTTTCACACCGAATATCTCTTTGGCACGGACCACAGACTCATATGTGGAAAAGCTGCATGATCCATGAAAATATCTTTTTCCGGTATGCCACGCTCGACAAGATAGGCCTTCATGACCCCAACTTCATTATAATAAATTGAATCATGATCACCACTGACCAGTATCTTATCCGCCTGTCCTTGGCTATAAACATCTATGGCCGCATCCAGTCGCTCAGCAAGCATGAGGCTAGGTTGTTTTTGCGGTGTGACCCTGGCCCCTAAAACAAGGACGACTTCTGTATTTTCAAGATTTTTTACATCTATGTATGGTCTGGCACTCAGGGCAACAAATTGATCTATTGCCACACAGCTCAAAACAAATATTAGAACCAGAGCCGCCAGAAATTTTATGAGTTTAACCAGCATATTAAGTATTGATTGCATCTCCTCTTTCACCACTTCCCGTAGTAAGCATACACGGTCATAGGGCGGACTTCAAGGGTCAAACGTCCTATCTCATCAATTTGAAACCATTTTGTTTGAAAGTCACACTATTTCATCTGTTTGTAACTAAGACCGGGTGTCAATCTATGGTATTATTACATATATGGTGCAAGTCTTTTGAAATGATTCATCCAATTCGAGTAAAATGGGTCATACATATATTTGGAGGGAAGAAAATGAACCAATATAAAAATTCTTGTTGTTGATGATGAACAAGAAATCGCTGAACTGATTCGGGACTACCTAAAAGCAACTGGATATGATGTGATCATAGCAAGCAATGGCGAAGAAGGACTGGAAACATTCGAAAAAGAAAAGCCCGACATGGCGATTTTAGATATTATGATGCCTGTTATGGATGGTCTTGAGCTTTGCCGCCGCATACGCAGTGCTTCGAATATACCTATTCTTATGCTGACGGCAAAGAAAGAAGACGCTGACAAAATACTAGGACTCGGACTCGGCGCTGATGACTATGTGACGAAACCTTTCAGTCCAAGGGAATTGATTGCCCGTGTTCAATCCCAGCTTAGACGATTCAACGAACTCTCTGGCAACGTTAAAAAAACAGACACCCTACAGTTTGGAGAACTGGAAATTGATCCATCTGCCCATATTGTAACGGTGCGTGGAGAGATTGTCTCTTTTTCTGTCAAGGAGTTTGAGATTCTTCACTTTATGGCCATGAATATGAATCAGGCTCTTTCCAGAGAAAAAATATTTGAAAATGTATGGGGCTTCAATGAGTATGGCGACATAAACACCGTCACTGTCCACGTTCGTAAAATCAGAGAAAAAATTGAAAAAGACCCCTCTCAACCAGAATATATAGAAACGGTTTGGGGCATCGGATACAAATTTAAGGGAGGCAAGTAATCATGGGGATCAGGACAAGGATCATCCTCTCCTTCCTGTCGCTTTTAATAGCGCCTTTTATGATTGTCTTCTTGGCCCTGCTCATCGTCAACAGCAACATTTTTGGCGAACCCATAACGGATAGCCTTGAAAACTTGAGCAACCATTCAGACCATGTGATTTATACATTTCAAGACAACTTCGACCTTTTGGAAAAGACTGATGAGATGGACGAACTTATTCAACCCCTCATGGAGGGAAAGTTTCGTCGTATTGTATTCGCAGATCAAAATCGTATTGTCCGTTATGACTCTGCCAACCAGCTCCTTGCCAAATCTCTATCGGAAATGTCGGACACCGGCGACTCCGAACTAGAAACCATCGATTCTGACATATACGTCGAGGGGCAATATATGGGAACCCTGGTTCTTGTTCCAGATATCGATCTGGCCAAGGCCTTTAAAATACTTATGATGCTTCCCATAGCGCTTATAGCTCTTTTTATTCTTACCATAATAGCCCTGATTATTATTCTCTCTAAAATTTTAGCAGATGGTATTATAAATCCCCTTCGTGAGCTCAATTACGCTGCAGAACGAATTTCCGCTGGCGATCTTGATTTTGAAATGACCTATGATAAGGATGATGAGTTCGGAAAGCTCTGTAATGAATTTGACAGGATGCGTCTAAAACTCAAGGACTCCCTATCCAAGCAAGTCCAGTACGAAAAATCCAGAAGACAATTGATTGCGAGTATATCTCACGATTTAAAAACACCTCTAACCTCTATTAAGGGCTATGTGGAAGGTCTTCAAGATGGCCTGGTTACCGATGAAGCCACTTACCAAAGGTATTTGCGTGTTATTTGGGATAAGAGCAACAGGCTAAATCATCTTATTGATGACCTCTTTATCTTTTCTAAAATGGAGCTTGGCGAGTTTAAAATTGACCCCGTTCAAGTGGATTCTGACATGCTTCTTGATGAACTTCTTTCATCAAGAGAACTGGAACTTAAAGAAGCTGAAGTGGACTTCCATGTAGAAAAACCCATTCCTCAGGCCAAACTTTTAGTGGATGTCAATAGAATCGGTCAAGTGCTTGATAACCTTATTGACAATGCCTTAAAGTTTACAAAAACAAGGATTCATATTCATACGGCCATCGAGAATAAATCCTTTTCCATCTTCATAAGCGATGATGGCCTTGGCATGGATGAGGAAGATTTGCCTTATATTTTTGATCACTTTTATAAAATAGACAAGGTGCGAAGCACAAATGCCAAAGGCACAGGCCTTGGACTCGCCATTTGCAAGGAACTCATTGAAGCCCATGATGGCACAATCCATGTTAAAAGCCGCCTTGGTCGCGGAACGACCTTTAAGATAATGCTCCCGATAAAATAAGGGGCTTCCGATAGTCGTAATATTTATGAAGCTAAATATTTTCGAACGTTTGACTTTTTTTCGTCTTTTTTCGACAATAATTGCATCTAATCAGAATTTATTGTACAATAAAGAAAATTCGGGTAGTCGACTTGTACATATTGGAAAATGTGGGATTTAAATTATATGCCAGTTTTATAATAACCGGCAAGAGTTGTGAGGGGCACTAATCAAATGAATTCAATTGGGAAGAAAATCACGCAGCTGCGTACGGAAATGGGATATACGCAAAAGCAGCTTGCAAAACTGGCAAATATCACGGAAGCTTCACTATCGAGATATGAAAACGGCCTTCGCGAACCAAAGATTAACACACTTGTGAAATTAGCAAAAGTTCTTGGTTGCACAGTGGACTACATGGTTGGAAATACTGACGTTGTAGATGGTGTTATAGTAGACAGGGAAAAGCTCCCAGAGCTGCTTAAAACCGTAGACCTCAAATACCTAAGTATTGCCAAAGACCTTGAGCACTCAGAAATCCCAGCTGAAGATCTGAAAGCCATCGTCGAGATCATTGCAAAAAATCGTGCCGTGTAAAAATCACATCAAAAAAATTCAATGTCTCAATAAAAAAAGGTTACCGTATAGTACGGTAACCTTTTTACCTTGTCTTTAAACCCGTGTCAAACTTTAGAGTATGTCTTAGACCTTCTTCCTGTTTAAGGAAGTCGCTCTCAGCCATTGACTCCTCTAGTTTCAGTCAATAAGTAAAACTATGACTTTTGTCCTGTCGAACTAGTTCAATTTTGTATCCAACGCCCCAAATTGTTTTTACATAGACAGGTTCACTTGGGTCTGTTTCTATTTTTTCACGTATCCGACGGATGTGGACTGTTATCGTTGGAATGTCTTGGTCCGCTTCAAAGCCCCATACTTTTTGAAATATTTCTTCTTTGCTGAAACCTTATTTGGACTCGTCGCTAAAAGTTGGAGCAATTCAAACTCCTTAACCGTCAAGCTCACTTCTTGTCCATCAACAAAAACCTGATGGGTTTTGGGGTTTATTTCTAGTCCACGGATGCGAATAACACTTTCTTCTGCGGCTGGACCTATCCCCTTTAATTTTTGATATCTTTTTATATGGCTTTGACTCTTGCCACAAGTTCATTGGGACTGAAGGGCTTGGTCATATAATCATCCAGTCCAAGACCCAACCCCTGACCTTATCAATATCCTCGCCCCTTGCACTGACCATTATAATAGGGACATCCTTTGTCTTTCTGATCTCTCTACATATGCCGAAACCATCCACCCCCGGCAGCATCAAGTCTAAGATAATAAGATCAAATCTTTCATTGAGGGCTCGTTTCAAGCCATCCACACCGGTGTTTTCCACGATCACTTCAAACCCATTGATTTCCAGATAGTCTTTTTCCACTTCAGCGATGCCTAAGTCATCTTCAACAATAAGTACCTTTTCCATGAACGCCTCCTATGACTTTCCCAGCTCTATGCTTATTTCCAGCCCACTGTTCTCTATGTTTTGAGCCCAAATTTTTCCGCCATGCTTTAGGACAATTTGCCTTGCAATAGAAAGTCCCAGTCCACTCCCAGGCACACTTGATTGCCTAGCAGCATCCACGCGGTGGAACCTATCAAAAATTTGATCTACATGATCCTCAGGCACCCCTTGACCATTATCCGATATGGTGAGCCTATACATGTCATCAACTGTCTGTACACCAATGCTTATGACAAGAGGTCTCTTATCCACGTATTTTATTGCATTTTCAACAACATTTACAAGCACCCGTCTAAAGTGAATCACATCAAGCTTCAAGGTGTCCTTGTCCTGACACTTGAGTTTGAGATCAAACTTTACATTCTGCGCCTTGTAGTCAAAAGCCCACTCTTCAGCCAAATCTTCAACAAACCTGCACAGGTTTATTTCAGTAAACTGAAACCGTTCCTGTTCAGAATCCAGGTTTGAAAACAGGGTCAGTTCTTTTAAAAGGCGGTCTATCACTTGAGCGTTGCCCGCCATGGATTTTAAGTACTTATACATTTTTTCAGGGGAACCAGCCACCCCATCCATTATACCTTCAGCATGGAGTTTTATGGCTGTTACAGGGGTTCTCAAATCATGGGAAATGCTCGAAATCATTTGGCGCCTGCTGGCTTCATACTGGTCTCTGATTTTTTCATTTTCAAGAAGCTGAAGTCTCATGGCCTCAAAGGCCTCACTCAGCTCTCCAATTTTATCGTCTGTTGTGTGTTTGACCTCATACTCCAAGTTCCCCCGTCTGACTTCATCAGCAGCATTCTTGAGCTTGTCAAGAGGCACAGTGATGCTCCTCACTACAAAGTAGGATATGATGCCCATGATGAATGTGGAAAGAACCATAAAGAGCAGGATGTTGTTCAGCAATATGACAAAGAATCGACTGGCCTGAGATTCCACACCAAATAGTATAAAAGCCGTGACTTCATGCCCTTCTTGTGTCACATAGTCAACTTGCCTTTGAATGGTTATTTCGTGTTCATTGAACAAAGACTCATTGGGATAACTGGTTGATTGACCAAACTTTGGAAAAGCGTCGAAATCAATAGCATCTGGAAGCTTTTTGGATTTGAAGAAAAGGGTGTTATCCACAAAAACTGCCAAGGACACATTGGGGCGAAAGGACATATCTGCTTCTTTCCAAAAGGACTCGGAGACCAGAAAAGATTCCTCCCCATCCCCTTTAGATTATTGACAGCCATATTGATGGACCGACTGGCTTCTTCCACACTATTGAGTCGGCGAAACTGAAAGCATAGGTCATCATGTTTTCAGGCGACGCCTCTGTTTCTTTTGCGATGGGGGAAGCCATCTGTTGCCATGGGCAATAAAGCCCACTGTCATCATGAGCAGTATTGTAACCACGAGTCCGGTTAAATACGTTAGATACAGTTTTCTTTTTATGCTCATTTTCATAAGCTTCATAATCTTTCCTCGCAATCACGCCGTCAATTTATAGACAGAAGCATCCTGGTCTTAAATGGTGTTTTGTAAGCCTTTTATTTTACAAGAACCAGGTCATTTTCTTTTAAGTAGTGATGTCCCTTGACAACGACTTGGTCTCCGATGGAAAGGGCCCCTATGATCTGAACGTGTTCACCATCTTCAATGCCTTTTTCCACAGGGACTTTCACAGCTTTTCCATCCTTAACAAGATAAATATAGTAGCCCGACTCATCTTCCAGGACTGTATTTTTTTCAGTGACAAATGCCGCTTCAGATTTTGCTGTTTCCAGATAAACTTCCGCCGTCATCCTGGTAGAAGTTGCTTTCCGTATTCACTATTTCGACCTCAGCAGGGTATCCCCCTGCCGATCCTGCCAAGTTAATGGCTGTGAGTTTTGCTGTCATTTCTAAATCCTGCGAAGGGAAAACAATGCGGACTGGCTGACCCTTATAGGCCTTGTCAATCTGTGTGCTGGGAATATTCAAGCTCACTTTTATAGGGTTGTACTGGGCCACTGTCACACCATTTTGCGTTGTGGCAAATTGACTTTCCTCTACGGAGCGTGAAGTCACAATACCGTCTACCGGGCTTGTTACCAGGTAATTCTCCTCTGTGGATGACAGACTTGAAAGGGTTGTATTATAGCCTGTCAAAGCACTGTTATAATTTAGCTTGGCTGACTCATATGCGTCTTCAGCCTGGTCAAGGGCACTTTTTGAAACAGCCCCTTGGTTATAAAGCGATTTTGTGTCTTCATAGTTTTTACTGGCAGAATCAAGCTGTATTTTGAAGTGTCAAGCTGGGTTTTGACATTTGAAAGTTGAGAGGTCTTATTGGTTTTAAAATCATCGGTTTCCAGCTCAAAAAGCAAGTCGCCTGCACTGACGATGTCTCCAACACTGACGTAAACCTTCTTAACATCTGCATTTGTCAATGCATTCATTTTATAAGTCCGACTTGGTTCAACAGCACCCAAGCTATAAAATGACTCTACAATTTCACTTGGTTCCAGTGTCTCAACACCAACTGGCAGTCCTTGTTCTTTTCCCGCCTTTTCTAAGGGGGTCCTATCCAACTTACTCCCACAACCTGTGGCAAGTATCATAAGGGCTAGACCCACTGCTAAAATCCCTTTACGCTTCATTTATAACATCCTCTCTTTCTTCAACAAACAGTCCAAATTTATCTCGAATCCATGCTGTTAAACTATCATTCATAGAATATACAATTGGTATGATCATCAGTGTTAGGGCTGTTGACGCAACCAGGCCAAATATTAGTGCAAAGCCAAGTTGCCCAAGAGCAGGATCTGCCACTGATATTGGTAGAACGCCACCTATGGTTGTAATAGATGTGGCCAAAACAGGATTGAAGCGCGTCTTCACCGCTTCGACAATAGCCGTGTTTCTGTCTTGTCCTTCTTTTCGCAAATAATTTGTATAGTCAACAAGAACAATGGCATCGTTGACGGCAATGCCCACCAGGGAAACCACGCCAAAGAGGGAGTAAAACCCTAGATTGTTTCCTGTTAGAGCCAGTCCTATCAAAGTTCCTATAAGGGCCAGAGGCACACTCAGAATTATAACAACTGGTTGTGTTAGAGAATTAAACTGTACTGATAGGAGAATGTAAACCAGCATGAGGCTATTACAAAATTGGTGCCCATATCTGCAAAGGAATCATTCATTTGGCTGAACTCTCCACCGTACTCCACTTCCACGCCTTCAGGCAAGGACACATCCTTCACCTTGTCTTGGAAGGTGCGTACAATCTTATTTATATTGGCATTTGGTGCACCCGAAGCGCCCACTTGAATGTATTTTTGTCCGTCGTTGTGAACGATTTGGCTCACGCCCTCATCCATTCTCAGCGTGGCAATTTCATTGAAAGGTATTTTCTCTCCCATTTGATTTGTGAATACTATTTTTTCTAAATCCTTCACATTATCAAGGCGGTCCTCTGACGTTCTTATTTCAACACTGACCTCTTGACCATCGTATCTGAAATCTGTCACCTCGTACCCACTAATGGCCTTTCGTATGTCCAAAGCCATTGAGGAGATGTTCAGTCCCTTGGCCTGGGCCAATGTCTCATTAAAGTCCACAAGGAGTTCTGGAAGGCCTCCCAGCGAACTTATGGTCGCATCTTCGACACCCTCAACATTTTTTAGAGTCTCATAATACTGGGTGGCAAGGGCTTCAAGCTCTTCATCGCTCCCCCCGAAATGTTTATTGTGATCGGAGACCCGCTTCCTGGTCTATGTCCCATATTGAGAGCAGCATCAACTGTTATGTCTGCTCCAGGAATATCTGAAACGGCTTTTCTAAGCGCGCCCACCATATCATAGCCACTAATTCCTCTTATGTCTTCATCAACCAGTTCAATGGAAATTGTGGCTTCATTGTCATTGTTTCCACCAATAGATGATGTGAAATTGTCAATGTCATCAAAGGTATAGAGCTTGTCTTCAATTTCGCCGACGATTTCCACTGTGTCTGAGATCAAATAGCCTTTGGGCAGTTCCACAATAATCGACATGGAATCTGGCTCTTCACTTGGCATAAGCTCCAACTGAATAAAACCAAGAGGAACGAGCATGACACTCCCCACAAGCAGGATCACAGATAGACCTATTATAGCCATTCTCTTCTTATTATTGTCAAGAACCCCTGAAAGCCAGTCACCGTATTTGTCAATGTGTGACCCATGACCATGACTTTTTTTAAACTTGAACTGTTTCACGAACATAGCCAGTGAAAATAAGCCTGCACCCACAAATGAAAAGATGCCCATTTGTCCGTCAATCCTAAAGGCAAAGAGGGCCAAAATGCCGACCGTGGCAATGGATGCAATCTTTCTATACAGGGATGCAGCTCCTCTTGCTTTTTTCTCCTTGCCCTTATATTTTTCGAGCACACGCGAGGCAATAGTCGGTGTGATAATAAGAGATATTAGGAAGGAGGCAGAGATGGCAAATAGGATCGTCAGTGGCAAGGATCTGAGCATGCGCCCCATCATGCCTGGTGTAAGTGCCAAGGGAATAAAGGCCGAAACCGTTGTTAGCGTTGCTGCAAGAACTGCCGGTGCCACTTGGTTTATAGCTATTTTTGCTGCTAGTTTTCTATCTAGGCCATAGTCTCTAATCCTATCAATGTTTTCTATGACCACAATGGCATTGTCTACAAGCAGTCCCAGGGCAATGACAAAGCCCATTAAGGATATGGTGTTGAAGGTTATGCCCACTTGATTCATAAGTATAAAACTTGTGAACATGGATAGGGGGATAACCAGGGATACAATAATGGCTTCTCTAAGATCAATAAATAAGAACAGGACAAGAACCACGACCAGAAGACCAGACAGGGCACTGTCCATAACTGTTCCTAAACTGTCCTCAACATCCTCCGCAAAATTTGATGTGATTATGACTTCCATATCTTTCGGGTAAAGTTTACCCTTTTCTTCTTCTAAAATTTTAACGATTTCATTGACAGGACCAATGGTATCGGCACCGTTATCTCTATAGACTTGCATGTAGACAACAGGGGTTGTAAATACCCCAGCCTCTTTTCTGTAGGTTCTGGATATTTGGTCCCCTTCATCATTGACCCAGTTGACATCTGCTATATCCCCCACCCGAACACTTCCAGTGGCTGTTTTTACAAGAACCTGTCTAATGTCATCAATATCATTGAAGGCCTCATCGACCCTGACATTGAACTTCTTTCCATCCATTTCAGCCGCCCCGGCCGGAAGACCTATATTGACAGCTGATATGGCTTGACTGAGTGCATTCACACTCACCCCATAGGCTTCCATCTCAACAGGATGAACGGTAATGGCAACAATGGACTCGGTCTCACCGCTCAGTTCAACGGAATCCACGCCAGGAACGGCCTCAAAGGCTGTTTTCAAATCCTCTGCGGCTTCACTAATAGAGGCTAGGTCCATGTCTCCAGTAACAGACATGGACATGATAGGGATTTCTCCTGTTTTCAGATGCATGATGTTGGGTTCACTCGCCTCATCAGGCAGGTCAAGACCATCAATCTCTTTTTTAACTTCATCCACTGTTTCATCCATATCAATGCCAAACTCAAACTCTAGTATGATTCTTGCAAAACCCGATGCAGAGGTCGACGTGTATCCGATTAAATCGTCCTGACCCGCAATGGCGTCCTCAATGGGATTTGTAATCATCTCTTCAATGTCATCTGGCGACGCACCAGAATAGACAGAGGATATGATGACCATATTGGATTCCACCTCTGGTATATTCTCTCTTGGCAGATCTGTGTAAGACATCCACCCCACTATGAATACAGCCATCAGAATAAGGTAAATTGTTCTATACCTATCAATAAAGATCTCGGATAATTTTCCGAGTGCATTCTTTTTCTGATGGAGTTCTGGAATATCGTATTTCTTTCTATCCATTTTTCAAACTCCTTTTCTCGCAAAAACGCCCTTCAAACCACAATATTAAGAAAAAGGGCTTTTATCTTGCATGTCTTTTCATTAGGATACCTCAAAGCTTTTTAAATTTCATTATCCAAATTCTAAACACTTTCTAAATTGATTCATGCTAAAAGCATTATTTAAACCTTTCACCTTGAGACAGTCATCATTTGGCTGGACATAGAAAATGCTTCTAATAAATGAGGCACATGGCCTTTATTAGAAGCACTTTAACTTTGACTATTCTTGGCAATTGTGTGTGTCAAAAGCCATAATGAAACGGGTATAAGATCCTTCTTCCGATTCCATTTTTATTTGACCCTTGAAGTTTTCTTCCACAATTTTTCGAATGATATAAAGCCCCAGACCAATTCCAGAAAGACCATCCCTGCTTTCCCGTTTGACTGTGCTTTGAAATGGCTTAAACAAGTTTTCTTTAACCTCAGGGGCAATGCCCCTTCCATTGTCCTCATATATCATTTTTATACGTCCATCGGTCAATTTGATCTGAATGGATATTTTCCCACCATCCCGATCTGAAAACCCATGCTTGTAGGTGTTGGTGAGAAGGTTATTCAATATTTGTGTCAAATACCCTGGAACAATGGCCACCACAATCTCAGGGTCAACATCTATGTCGTAATTTATCTGCTTGCGTTTAAGCACAGGCTTGAGGCTGAGCAGTGTTTCTTCAATTAGTTCTTTTAAATTAATGCACCGAACTTCCATCTGTGTTTGGTCGGCCGCCATTTGCTTAAAGTTTGTCATCAAATCTGCAGCGTGGGTCAGATTTCTTTCAATGATGTCTGATGACTCCTCCAGACTTTCTACATATTCATTAAACCGCGTCTTTGTTAAGGTCCCATCCTCAAAGTTTTTCTTGATATTATCTGTTTGATCCTTTATATAAGAACCCGCTGTCCTCGCAGATCCCACAGGCGTGTTGATTTCATGGGTTAGGCTGGCCACCAAATTGCCTAGGGCTGTCATGCGCTCTGTCTTAACCAGTCGATCTTGCATTTTATCAAGATGATTCACAGTTGTTCGCAAGCTCTGATTGCTTTTTTCCAACTGATTGGAAAGCTCTTCTTGATCAGAAAGCGCTTTTTTTAGAGCTTTGTTGGATTGTTCAAGGGCCCTGGTTCTTTCCGACACTCGACTCTCCAGCTGATTATTAAGAGCTAGAAGCGCTTCTCTATACTTTTTTTGCTCATTGATTTCTTGTAAAAAGGCAACATAGTATACCAGGTCTCCATGGTCTTCTGTAATCTTTGACAGGGTTAATAGAGTATGTGTTTTTTCACCTGTTTGCCCTGTTATTGTCACCTCAAGTGTTTCTCCTTCACTATCACGGTTTTGAAGGGACTCTGAGAATTTTTCTGAAGCATCTGGCAAAATAGCATCCAGGTCCATGGATTTGAACATTTCACTGGTCATTCCAAAAATTTTCTGAGCCTTGGTATTGGTTTCCACAACCTGCATACTTGTATCAAATAAAACAATGCCTATAAAACCTTGCTCAAAATAACTCCTATACTTGGCCTCTGATATATAGGTTTCTTCATGAAGGCTATTTATTTTACGCAGCCCCAAAATGATTAAAACCCAAAGAAGACCTGCCGTTATGACGACGTAGAGATTGCCTTTTATGGTCTGAATAAACGTCATGATGCGAATATCTCTAATCATAATGGATAGGAGTTTATCTGATAAAAGTATCCAGAGCATGCCAAATATTAAGTATATTATTGTAATGCGGTGCGCCATATTGTATTTATCTAAAAATTTTTTTGGACTCTTCATCGCTTTGGCCTCTCTTCTTTTCATATAAATCAACACTACCTATATTCTAGTCATTCACTTGTCATTAATAACCTTTTACCCAAATAATTCAACTTATATATAGGAAAGATTCTCCTATATGGAGTGATCAATTCTAGTTCAGGGTATGAATAAAGATAAGAAAGGATGATACTATGAGTAACATTCTCGTTACGGGCGGATCAGGTTTTATCGGTTCACATTTGGTAAATCGACTTATCGAAGACGGGCACATGGTGCATATTATTGATAAAATTGAAGGGGATCCCACCCTTCAGACCCTGCGCAGGGCTAAGTACCACAAGGCCAATGTTAAAGATCTCTCGGTCATCGACCTCATTCAGGACATCCAACCGGATTTTATCTTTCATCTTGCCGCGCATTTTTGCGACAGTTCTGATGCCAAAGACATTAAAGAAACAGCAGAAACCAATATAATAGGCACCATTCACATTATGGAAGGTGCTCGGCTCGCTGGGGTAGAAAAGGTTATTTTCACATCATCGGCAGCCATTTATGGCCCGCCAGCCTATCTGGGTATTGATGAAAACCATCCTCTTTCACCAAAGCGTCCTTATGGTATGACAAAACGGTCTGCTGAAGAGTTTATTCAGCTTTATGCACGACTTCACAATATAAACTATACAATTCTAAGACTTTCAACTGTTTATGGCATCAGGCAACGTCCTCATACAGATGGAGACTTGATTGCTGATCTTATTCAGGCCTATTTACACAAGGCCCCTATACACTTCGACGGCGCAGGGCAAAGAAGTCTGGACTTGATTTACATCAAAGATGTTCTTGATGCACTGCTGTCCTCTATGACCCGAGGAGACAAGACCATTTTTAATATTGGTTCCGGTCATGGAACAACGGCCAATGAAGTTATTAATTTACTCAATGCCACCTTTGAAGTCCATGTGGAACCCGAATTTACAGATATATGCCCTTCCCATCCGCAGGAAATGTACTTTGATATCAGTCTGTCTTTGACATCTCTTGATTGGTCTCCAAAGTATGATATTGCTGATGGTCTTCTTGAAACAGTTCACTATTATAGGCGTATGATGCGCATGTAAACAATATAACTTGACACAAAAATCCGCTGGGCTCCCAGCGGATTTTCACATTTTGCCTATCAACTTGTCTGACTGCTATCCCTTGATGGATGATCTTTAAAATATAAATACAAATAATTGCAAAATGCGACAACGGTTATAAGCACGGCCCCTGTCATGGTCCCATCCCTATAGATCGGCTTGGCTTCTAGCAGGGATGTTGCCACTGCTATGTAGAAAACCATAGTCGCCACTTTTCCAAAAACATTCGAGGGAATAACCCGCTTGATTCTTCCAAAATACATAACTGCCGCACCAATAATCATGGCAAGATCTTTAAGTAAAACCACATAAAGCACCCATGATGGTATGAGCCCAGAATAGGTTAGACAGCCAAGGGCGGCAATAAGCATGAGTTTGTCTGCCAACGGGTCTAAAACTGTGCCAAGCTTTGTTGACATATGAAACCGCCTTGCAATATAACCATCTAGGACATCGGTGATCCCAGCGACTAAATAAATAACAAGTGCGGTAATTGGCTCATTCAAGTAGTAGGTATAGATGAAGACGGGAATGAGGATCAGTCGGATCACAGTTAAAACGTTTGGTATATTCACCAGAGTCACCTCCATCTTGTGTTTGGTCTATTATACCATGATACCCAAAGTTGACCACCAATAATTTCCTTATCCAGTCTTTATTCAAAAGCATATTGGCCTATACAATATTCTTTACACTGGGAGGGCTGTTGCATTCTGTTTCTATGGTCTAAAAAAGCAGACTGGCTCATTGCCAGTCTGCTTTTTCTTATACTTTAAAAATCTTTACTGTATCATTCAGTTCAACAGCTTTTTTCTTTAAGCTGTCAATCACTTCACGCATTTGTTCGAGTGAAGCCGTTTGCTCTTCTGTAGATGCCGCAACCTCTTCAGAATCCGCTGCAGATTTTTGTGAAATACCGTCAACCTCTGAAATGATATGTAACAGTTTATTGCTGTAATCATTCACATTGTTGACCTCTGTTGTCACTGACTCTAAATTGGATTTCGTTGTCTGGAAACTATCTGATATCTCGTCGAAAGATGTCATAACTTCTGAAAGAAGGGCTTCACCCTTTTCCGTTTCTGTTGATCCGTCATCAATGGATTTCAAAGCTTCATTTGTTGAAGACTGCGTTTTCTCAATCAAGCTTCGGATGCTATCCGTCGAATTTCGTGATTCCTCTGCCAGTTTTCTTATTTCCTCAGCGACAACTGCGAAACCTTTGCCATGTTCACCAGCTCGTGCCGATTCGATGGAAGCATTTAGGGCAAGTAAGTTGGTCTGTTCGGCAATGCTGTTAATAATCTCTACGATATTGCCAATTTCCTCAGAAATATCTTTAAGCTCATGGATACGCGTTGATGAAACATTCACCTGATTGCGAATCTTGACCATTTGATCGGTCATGACTGTCATTTTTTCTTCGCCTTTTTTTAACTGTGTGACTTGTTTGGTCAGCGTTTTCGATCACCATGGAAACACTTGTTGTCACCGTTTCAATCGATTTTAAAGTCTCTTTCAGATGCTCATTGGCCTTTGTTGTTTCTACAACCTGTTTCTCTGCACCAGCGGCCACATCTTGGGTTGCCAAAGCGATCTGATCAGAGGCCAGCGTGACCTGCTCAGTTGTTTCCAGTATGTTTTCACTTCCATATTCCAGTTCACTAGAGACTTCTGTGATTTGCTTGGTCATGCTTCTTAGATTCAAAATCATGTTGTTAAAAGCATCTGCAACAGCACCAATCTCATTATTTTGCTTGATCTCAATGGTTTTGGTTAAATCTCCACCAGCAGCCAAATTGGCTGATTCCGATAGATCATTGAGTGGGCTGAGCATCTTTCGCATCGCTAGGAACAAAATAAGGCTGGTTACGACAATAATGATCCCCGCCATGACTCCCGATTTCAGCATCATTGCTGAAATTGTGTCATTGACGTTCTTTAAACTAATACCGACGTTTATAGCGCCAATGATTTGGCCATCCACAACAACTGGGGAAATGACATCATACGTCGGTAGAGTGTTTCCGTCTTTATTGGGATCCCAATCAAAAATAAGAGACCCTGACTCACCATCAAGTATGGCTTTTTTCACGATACTATCGCCAGACAAATCAAGTCCTATTCGGTCGTGAATGCTATGATTTTCTGCAACCATGTCAGTGGATACAAAAAGAAGATAGTTGATAATTTCACTTTTAGACGTATTATCAATTATTGTTTGACGATCGAATACTTCTTGGGCATTCTTGGATAGACCTTGTATTGATGACGCTTTTTCTGCTATGACAAAACTTTCAACCAGTGAATTCGTCAAATCCATTCCACTTTTTTTTGAAAGGTCCAGCATGGATTGTCTTGTATTATAGATGTTAAGTCCTGTGGTAATGCCGCTGGAAAGCAAAAGGAAGATAATCGCCAACATCAAAAGGCGCATCACCAAACTGGATCGCTTCCCACTTCCATTCTTACTACTTGTCATAAACGCCTCCTAATACCTCTTCTCACTTGCTAAAACATAGCAATAGCCTTTCGGTTATCCTCTCTAACAATCATCCAGACTCTCGTATAGTGATTGTTAAAAATTTACCCGATTCTCTAGTCTCTGTCTATAATAATTAATTTTTATTTGAAATTCAATACACACGAGCTTCAAAATTGTAAATTTTCTACTTTATATGTCAAGAATGAAGGCGTTTTGTTCGTCACATATCAAACAAGTTTACTGTGGATTGGTTCTGATTTACTAAACATGAACCTTTTATTTATCTATTCCCCTCTCTTTTTGTCGAATCGTTCGAAAATATGGTATTTGTCTTTTTCGAATAAAAATAAAAAAAATAAATACTTTCAATATGCGGTCCACTTTTGCTTATAAGGGCTTTTATTTGCTTATTTATAGGCATTCAGCTTTCCATTCACTAGGAAATCCAGTATGATTTTAAACTTTAAAACGTGTCACACGACTCAACAGTTCTTGAGCCATAGATGACAATTGGTCTGAAGCCCCTGCGATTTCCTCTGAAATAGCATTTTGCTCTTCTGCTGAAGCGGATACTTCTTGGGCGCTTGCCGTTGTTTGCTGGGACACAGTGGCTATAAACTCCATGGCCTCTGTCACACGGTTCCCATAAACTTCTGTGCTTTCAATAGCTTGGGCTACCCTTCCAATGAGGGTGTTTGTGGACTCAATTCTTGAGGTGATGTCATTAAAAGCTTCACCCGTTTGATCGATGGTTTTTATACCTTCATGAATGGCACCGTTTTCAGTATTGATCAAACGATTTGCCATTGTAATTTCTGATTGGATTTCAGATATGAGGGCCTTTATGCCTGTTGCAGACTCCATAGATTCTGTGGCAAGCTGACGAATTTCTTCTGCGACAACAGCAAAGCCCCGCCCCTGTTCTCCAGCACGTGCTGCTTCTATAGACGCATTGAGCGCTAAAAGATTTGTCTGGTCAGCAATATCTGATATGGTCTCAGATATTTGTCCTATACGACTTGATTGTTCATTTAAGGCATTTATGACCTGTATAGTCTGTTCACTGCTGGACCGAATTGCATCCATTTTCCCAATTGTCACCTTCATTTGTTCTTGACCATTTCGTGCTGTTTCCATCACTTGCAAAGATTCATCCACCATTTGATCAGTGGCCTCTGCGGACTTATCCAGCTGGACCTTCATATCAAGAACAACCTCCTTAGTGCTTATAACATAGTTGGACTGTTCTTCACTTCCAGCTGTTATTTCCTCAATATTTGAAGTCACTTCTTCTGCAGATTGCCCTCCCTCTTCAGCTGACGATGCCAATTGCTGACTGCTCGAAGAGAGCGATTCTGCCGTTTTTGTAATCTGAAGAATCATATCTCTAAAACTGTCTATCATCTCATTAAGGGATATGCCCATTTGAATGACTTCATCTCCAGAGGCAGGTCTCGCTTCATTCACTCTAAATTCCGATCTTAAATCACCCTCAGCCGCTAAACGCATAACCTCTTGCATACGTCTGATGCGCTTAACAATATAGTTGGCAATAGCTCCAGCAACACCTGCTCCAATAAGGAAGAATACCACTCCAAAGATCAACATGCGATCACGCATATCATTTAGGCTCGACAAGTATTCAGACTCATCCGCATTGAGTGAGATAGAGTATCCATTCATGCCTGTGAAGATGTTGAGTTTCCTTACGCCATCATATGTATAAATAACCTTTCCATCTTGCCCGGTTACCATGGCCTCTTTGGCCTGTGACAAGGGGCCGATGCCCAAATCTGAAATGTTCTTTTGCATCATTATGGCTTTGTCTGGATGATAGACAAAAAGTCCATTTTTATCCACCATATATGCGTATCCATGTTGACCCACTTTTAAGTTTGCAAGCACTTCAAAGAAGGATTCCATTTTTACAGCCGTAGCAAGGATGCCTGTTGTTTGTCCACTCTTATTTTTCAGGGGATATGCGAAAATGGTCACTGGTTCCCCAGTGGACTTGGATGAAACAATGTCACTCCACACCGTTTGACCAGATAAGGCTTTGTCATAGTAGTCCCGATCCGCAATGCTTATGCCAATAGCCTCTCCACCCTTGCCATCCAGAACTATCTGCCCATTTTTATCGGCTATGAAAATGGATTCAAATAAGTCTGCCCGCTTTTTTAAAACATTCTCAAGCAGGTGGACTGCTAAGTTTTTACGATCAGAATCCGCCAGGCGACTGGTCGCCTCAAAATCTGAAGCTTGTAGATTCTTAAGGGCTGGTGTTTGCCCAATAAGCTCTAAGATATCTTGGGTGTTTGTAAGCTTAAGCTCAAACTTAGCCTGTACACTCTCCAGTTCTGCCTTTAGTTTTGACTCCACTTCAAAGGTCACGGCCTTTGATGACCAATAATAACTGATACCACCGATTCCTGCCACCACTAAGAGCACTAGGACACATGTCATTAATGTCATTTTAAACATTAGATTGTCTTTGACTTTTCCCATCGGTGAACACCTCCTGATTCGATTCATACGTTTTTATTATTCGTGATATTTGAAACACAAATTGCATACTGCTTTCTTTTTGTCTTTTCCTGTAATATTTTTAATCAATTTTGCCTAGTATGCACCTATATTTATCAATAACACAAATAATTGAACCCCTTCATTCTCGTCCAGCTCCATCATAGAGAAACTTTTTACCCCTTGCAACCACTTATGTTAAGCGCTTACTCACACAAGCAAAAAAAAACATCTTCCAGACGAAGATGTTTTGTCGATATTGTTTAAATTCTATAATACTGTAACCATTTCAATATGTCCGTCATTTACCTTGTAATTTCAAACTGTCTGATTTCAATTATTTACGTTTATATCTAAAAAAAAGACTTAGATTAATTGTTCGAGCAAAAACGTATAAAGTCAATCATCACTCATATAAGAAATTTAAATGCTATTTTCCAACTATACCTGTATACACCATCATGCCTACCAGTGCTTTTGATCAATTTGACTGATACATTTTCTTAATTTTATCTGATGTAAGAACCACTACAATAATCATTAGAAAAAGAAGAGACTGATTGTAACGTGGCTGACCTTCATAAAACGAAAAAGACAATAGACGGAAAGGCCAAATTCATAAAAAGAAGGACTATACTTTGATCAAGTTTACGCTTTGGTGAAACAATACTCATAAAGACAGACGGTATGCCTAGCATGATAAATACAAGGCTAAAGCCACTTAAAATGCTTAGTAGTATATCATTAAGAGCTCGAAAGGCATTGCGATTTCTCTCGACTTCTTTTGTGGTGAGTTCTGTCGGTTTATCTGCCAATCTATTCATAGTCCATGCATCTATATCCCAGGCCCCGTTAAAATATGTTGAGTGAACCCGAATGAGTCCAAGTTTTGCAAATTCCTCAGGATTCTCTTTTATCCACTGAACAGCATAGGGTTTCAAGTCCACTTCTATGTCTGACGCAAGTTTGATGCTCTTATTTCCATTCTCAAGATGGGTGTCAATAATGGCTTCTATTTCATCTGTCTTGTATAAATCTTCAAATGACATCCATCCACCATGAACGTTGTTGGGGTTGTTATTGATATAGAGATTAAAGCCCGAATTATAAGAGACAGGAATAAACCGCCCAAAAGCCTTATAATTTCTATACGTCCACGGGGATACAACAGCCGCCATGACCATCCATACAAGAAGACCTTTTATGGCTGAACGTTTCAGATTTTTGTTCATCATCCATTCACTGAAGCCAATAATGACAGGATAAGCCAAGTAGAAAGGCTTAGTTAAGGCACAAATTCCTGTTAACACACCAAGCAATGGATACTTCCACTTATCATTTAAGTCAGAGACCTGAATGTATATTAGGAGGGCCAACAGAAAAGCCATCTGAATTTCCGTTCCTGTTGTGCTGCAGTAAGCAATATGGTGGGGAAGAAAAGCTGTTATGGCCATAGTCACCAAGGCCAAAGTATTGGCATTCTCATTTTTGGTCGTCATTTTTAAAACGATCTTATAAACCAGTGCAATGGTCAGCGTTCCATAAATCACATTAAACCACTTTGCAAGACCCACTGATGCGGACCCAAACACCTTAAAAAGCATGCCTAGGGACCATGAATAAAACATCCCTTGAAAGGCAATTGGTGCGCCTTCATAGGTAAAACCCTTGCCCTCAAATATGTTTTTCGCGATTCTATAATAGGCGTCAAAATCATAAAGTTGATCAGTTGGAATGGTTCTAATCCACCAGACCCTTGCTAAAAAGCCAATGAGAAGAATGACCAAGGGCATCACGACCCTTTTGAAAGGCGCTTCTTTTATATCTGCTTTAATTTTATTGAATATGTTCATTGAATGACCTCTACTCACTTATTTTTATGTATACACACTTCAACTTACATGTCCTTAGTATATCTTTATTGCCTCACATCATTCAAGACAGACTTTCTTACTTTTTACGCCTTTTAGCAGGATGAATTTTAGATGATCGCCTAAGATTCATCCTCACAGCACGAAAAGCCCCGAGTCAAGCACAGCTTCATCTTGACTCGGGGCATATTTAGCTTATTGCTTTTTATTGAAAGCTGTCACGTCCATACTACTCCATGCCTATAACCAGTTCAGCCTCGAAGAGGTCGTCTGAAAGTTCAATCCCAAATACGAAAACAGACTCACCTGCTTCGTAATCAAGAATACTGAATGTAGCCCCTTCTTTAAAGCTCACAGTCCAAACCTGGCCGTCATCATCTTTAACTTTAAGTAGGTTGGCTGTCGAGTATACATCAATAATTTCAGCTTTAAATTTAACCTTTTCGGCCACCTTATTGGTCACAAGGGTGTTGGCTCCAGCCCCATCCATTTTAAGTGTGACACTCTGGTCCAGTCTCAGGTCATAAATATCGCCTGAATCCCCACCTTGAAGCACATACTCCATGTCTTCTTTCAGCTGGATGGTCTTTGTCACACCATCCCTGTCTGTATTGTGATTTCTGGTGTCTTACTGATCAGAATTGAAGTGATAACACCCGATAACTCTGAACTAATTCCTGTGGCTTCAACGAGGACAACTTTACCATATTCCAGGGTCACATTGACAATATCGCCTTTACGGACACCTTCTCCGCTGGACTTAACTTCAATATCCGACTCGAGAATCTGATCGATATAGCTGCCTTTTTCCAGTTGAACACTAATAGAGCTGCCTTTTTTAAAGTCTGTTGTTCTATTGAGCACACCGCTCACAACCGTCTTTTTAGAGTAGGCCTCCACTTCTCGAACCATGAAACCTTCCACGTTCATATGAAGTCTGTCCCCAAGCTCAAGATCATCCAGTTCAGCTGTTTCTCCATCCTTTACAATCACAGCAGAATCATAGGCTTTAAAGTACTTCTTCCCATCATTTGTAGCGATTGTAATAACTCGGTATTCTCCGTCTTCATCTGTTAGCGCATCAGACTTGGCTTCATACTTGCCTTCGGTCTTGTCAAACTGCTTATTGATCACAAGCTTCACGAGTTCACCATCGTCATCATGAACCGTTACGTCCATGCCTTTATTGACATCGGACAGGTCTAGTGTTTCCCCATCACGCTTAATAATCGTATCACTGCCATCGTAGACATGGAGCTTGCCCCCGCCATCACGGATCTCGATAATTTCCAGATCATCATGAACAATGGAAACAATGGCTTCGTATGTTTTAGAATCTCCAGAACTTACACTTGAAGATGTGCTCGATGAATTATCTGAATCATCGCTGTCATCATCATTATCTGCTGGAACAATTTCACCACTTAATACGCCGTATGCACCTGACAGTAGAGTGGCTAATACTTCTCTTGTCACAACCTGCTTGGGATTAAAGTTACCCTTATCATCCCCCTTGCTGCTGATCACTTCATTTTGAATGAGCAGGTCAATATAAGGGGCTGCTGCACTTGTGATTGAAAATGCATCTTTGTAGTCAAAACTAATAATTCTTTGAAGGTTTTCTTTTAAGAAAACATTCATGCCTTTTCCCAGGAAAATAGAAGCTTCTAATTTTGTTGCTTCTGCCAATTCGCCTTCAATGACAAAGCCCTTGAGCTCGTCAGGGTGTAGTATTTCATTTTCAAGGGCATAGCCAATCGCCGCCCACGTTGATTCACCATAGGGTGCCAACTCTTTGGGAATATTCGCCGCGTCTATTGTCGCACCAAACTTCATGGCAAGGACATCTCCTTGGAGCTTGTCAAACTTATCAGAAGCGCTAATGGTGTTGTACACTGCCGTAATAACTTCAAGCTTTGACACAGCTTTCGATGGCTTATACGTCGCATCGCTATACCCCGGCATTATATCATTTTCTACCACTTTGATTATGTATGGCATAGCCCAGTAATCTTCAGGAATGTCTGTAAAGAGTCTTGCTGCAAAGCCACTTGCAGGCGCACTCACCATCATGACCACCAGCAAACAAGTTGCCAGTATACGTCTCATATTATTTTTCATACCAGTTTTCAAGAATAGCCCTCCAATCTTCATTATCAGGTTAACCTCGCAACAACTCGTATTTCAACTGCTGTAAACAGGTTACATTGCCCCGATTTTCCTATCAAATCCATTATATCAAAACTTCATTCCATTGGCGTTTCAATGTTATTACAATCTTATGACGTTCGAAAGACCACAAGCTTACTTAAAACATAGTTCATGACAATCACGACCACTGACATTATATACTTTGGAAGCATTTGCCCCATGCCTATGCCATCAATAAGAAAAATAAGGCCCACAGTCTCAAATACCCAAGTGCCCACACGTGACATCAAAAAGGCCATGGCCTCTTTTGAAATCTGATTCACCGTCTTCGCTTGGGACTGAAAGACATACTTCCGATTGGTTACAAAGGCAAAAAGCACCGCCGCAAGCCAAGACAGGGTGGTTGCATAAAAATAATGGAGTCCCATCCAGATCAAAAGTCCATAGCCACCGACCGCGATGGCTGTCGTCATAAGACCAAAAACCAAGTACAAACTAATTTCCGACTTCATCCCGGCTTTCATTGTTTACCCGCTTTCCATCCTGCTTGCTGATAATATATAAGGGTCTGTTCCTAACCTCTTCATATATTCTTGCGATATATTCGCCGATAACACTGATCTGTATCATGATTATACCAAAGAATAAGAGCAGTATTGTCACAATAGACGTCCAACCCTCTACCGCATGATGATTAAAAACAAGCTTCATGACGATCCAATATATTAAGTTTAAAAAAGCAAACATGGCCGTTGCAAAACCAATAAAACTAAAAATCTTAAGCGGCTTATATGAAAATGAAAGAATGGCATCAAATGCCAGTTTAAAGAGTTTGAAATAATTGTATTTCGTCTCACCAGCGTGGCGTGCATCCCTGTTGTACTCCACATATGTAACGTTGAAACCAACCCAGTGTGTCAAGCCTCTAAAGAATCGATTCTTTTCATTTAGGCTGTTGATTTCATCCACAACTCGGCGACTGAGCAGTCTAAAATCACCTGTGTCCAGGGGAATTTCCGTATCACTTAAAACGCGCATGATACGGTAAAACCACTTTGACGTTGTTTTCTTAACCCACGTTTCCTTATCTCTTTTGAGTCTTTGGGCATACACAATGTCATAGCCTTCCTTGAATTTTTGATACATATCAAGAATCACTTCAGGTGGGTCCTGCAAGTCTGCATCAATGATGACAACAGCCTCGCCCTTTACATTCCTAAAACCCGCCGTGTTGGCCATCTCATGCCCAAAGTTTCTAGAAAAACTGACATACTTCACACGGTCATCTGATCTTTGAATGCTTTCAATTTCCCTAATGGTTTGATCCCGGCTTCCATCATCAACAAACATGATTTCAAAACTTTCTGAGATGCTTGAAAGCACTTCCACAAGCCTGTCATATAAGGGCTTAATATTATCTTCTTCGTTAAAGGCGGGCACTACAACCCCGATGTCCACTTTTTTCAAGATATTCTTCCTTCCACTATAGATGCCTCCAACCCCATCACCACGAACAGTCTTTCATGCTTGATGGTTGGAATGACTGGATTTTAAATTCATATTCATTCTATTAGAATTATAACATAGAGTTTGGTTACAAATCGGTTATAATGGAAATGAAAGTGACAATACCACATGGAATTTGTAGGTTTTGACACCCCACTCTAAGGGTGGTGATCTTGAGTGATATTTTAACTATGGTCTATAAATGGAAATAAACCAAGAGGTCTGCTTATGAGAGAAACAATACGTTATAGCTGGAAATGGACTCTAGTCCTCGCCCTTATTTGGTGCGTGCTTATGGAATCTTTTAAACTTCAAAATATAGTTGTGGGCCTTATAGCTGGTTTTTCTGTGTCTGGTTTAGTGAAACCTATATCACAAAATTCAGACACGGCGTCGTTACCCCTATCCATTACAGGGATGTTCTTCTACTTCTTATTTCTAGTCACAGAAATAATACGGTCAGGTCTATCAACACTGTTACTTCTTATAAAAGGGAAAAGCAACCCCATGATTGTGACTGTGAAAACAGAGTTAAAAACAGCCATGGCCATTTCCCTTTTAGCCAATTCTGTAACCCTGACACCTGGCACAGTAACCGTTGATGTGGCTGAACAAACATTAAAAATTTTATGGCTTGATGGAAAAGACTTATATGAAGCTGCCCTAAAAGAAGAACTCATCGGCCCTTTAGAAAGAAAACTCTTAAAGCTGGAGGCTAAAATATGCAAATAATTGCTTTTATTCTCATACTGCTCATGGTCTTAAGTGCCCTGCGCGTCGTTATCGGCCCAACGCTTTGGGACAGGCTTCTTGGCTTTAATTTGATTGCATCAAAACTGGTCATGCTTGTCATTCTAGTGGCCAGTATAAAAGGAACCAGCCTCTATCTTGATATTGCTCTTATATTTGCCCTATTTGGATTCATTGGCGTGGTCTACTTCACCAAGTTTTTAAGCTGGAAGGAGGACAAGTGATGGAAACCGCTGGACATGTTCTCATTGGAACAGGCCTCTTATTCATTGCCGCTGGTGTTATTGGCCTTTACAGATTTCGAAATTTTTATGCCCGTCTGCTTGTGGCGTCAAAAATTGATACCGTTGGAAATATTTTTTTGTTGAGTGGTGTTATGTTGATTCATGGTTTTTCTGCTTTTAGCTTCAAAGTCTTACTCATCCTTCTAATCATGACCTCCATCAATCCCTTAACGGCCCATTCTCTTGCTAGACTGGCTCATCTGAAGGGCTATGCGCTAAGGAGGGAAGATTCATGAAAGAGATCGCCCTCATTTCCCTGATATTTTTTGCCCTCATGGCCCTGGGAACCCAAAGACTTCGTCTTGCAGTGATTTACCTAGGCGTCTTTTCCATGAGCATGGCTTTTGTTTTTATAATTTATAACGCACCAGATGTGGCTATAGCAGAAGCGGTTATCGGCAGTGTCTTTTCTTCTATTCTCTACTTGGTAGCGCTCAAGAAATATAAGGTTTTTACAGTTTACTGCCATATTCCCGACAAACCAGTTCATGATGAAGTCTACACGGGCGGGCGTATGGCAGAGTTTATCAAAGCCATTGAAGTCTACTGCGCTAAGGAAGAGCTGGAACCTCTTATTATCTACACCGCAGAAAAATCAGAAGAAATCATGAATAAGCATAAGTATGAAGTTATTCTTGAAGATATTAAACCTGATATGCCTCAAGGGACTTTGAAAGTAATCTGTCACCCGGAAAACTTGAAAGTTGAAACCCTTCGCAAACTTTAAGAGACAAGGATATTGGAAAAACATAGATGTGACCCTAGTTAATGAGGTGGATGCATGAAGCCAAGACGCCTAATTTTAGCCCTAATCATATTTGCTGTTATTGTTCAAGTTCTCTACCTAAACGGTTTGACTGTGCTTTCGGATGCGTGGCCCATTAAAGACTACGTTTTAAGCAGATCTTATATGGAAACTGGAGCAGAGAACACTGTGACCGCCATATACCTGACCTACAGGTACTACGACACACTTTTTGAAGGCCTCATGGTCATTTTTGCCATCGTTGGTGTTGTCTATTTATCCTTTCATCACCACTCGGAGAAGTAGTGGCTCACACTGACCTTTATACTTTAGATATGATTTTATATGATGAACGACTTGCAAAGTATTATTTGAGCGACTTGTAAAATTACAGTTCTATCCCCTTGCTGTACTATATATATTTAAGGGTCAGAAATTCTTTATATCCTACAATGAGTGCATAATCTATAATTTTGCAAGCAACTGATGATAGAGAGGAGGGCATTATGAAAAGGGATTCAGGCCTAATTGCTTATGCCACAGGCCTTCTTGTACCGATTATTCTTTTAACCGGACTATACCTGGCTGTAAATGGCCACATTTCACCTGGTGGTGGCTTTCAGGCTGGTGCTGTTTTAGCTGCCGCCTTTGTCTGCAAACACCTTATGCAGCCCAATCTTGATTTATCATATGACCACATAGCGTATATTGAGAAACTGGTCCTATTTATAATACTTCTTATACCAATATTCGTCTTTATGATCTTGGGGCAGTCCCATTTGGTTTGGCTTGGGCCTTACTATTACATTGTTATGAATGGACTAATAGCCCTTAAAGTGGCTTCTGGCTTTACGATTTTATTCATTCGATTTATATACTATGAAGTGAAATGAGGTGACAGGCTTGGAAATCATTCAACACATTAACGGAGAAAACACAGCACTTATTCTATTTTTCATAGGGGTTTACGGTCTGATTGCCAGAAGAAACGTGATTAAATCCATAATGAGTCTTGGTATTATGCAAGCGGCAGCTGTTCTTTTTTTCATCAGCATCAATGCCACAAAATCTGTACAGGCGCCTATTGGAAAAGTCTTACACGAGAATAGTGCCGACCCCGTTCCCCAAGCACTCATGATCACAGCTGTTGTTATTGGTGTGTCTATAACGGCTCTTTGCCTGACCATGTTCATTACCCAGTATCACGTGTATGGGTCTACCAACTGGAACAGGGTGCGACGCAATAGAAAAAGAATGGAGATTTAAATGGTCTTACTCACCTTTGTATTTCTTCCTATTTTGATAGGACTGCTTCAATATATTATTCCATTTAAGAGAAGGCTTATCTTGGCCTTAAGCGTACAGGCTGTCTTGTTTTCTTGCCTTGCTTATTTATGGTTTGGTGGCAATATACCTCATACTGAGTATTTGCTGGCCACCAAGCCCCCCGTTGGAATGAGCCTGAAAATTGATGCCTTGTCTTTTGGACTTCTACTGCTTTCAACCTTCATATTCACCATGCTTCATACCTTTGCACTTCATGCCAAGTACTATGAAAAGAAGTTTATTTTTCTTTTTATGAGCTTGCAGGGGCTTATTCATGGTGTCTTTCTTTCAACGGATTTTTTTAATGTATACTTGCTCCTAGAAGTGGCCACCGTGGTTGCCAGTATTCTTATTATGTACAAAAAAGATAGAAAATCTATTAATGACGGTATGATTTATTTAATGTCCAATATGATTGCTATGGCTTTTTTCCTCATGGGTCTTGGTTATCTCTATAAGATTTTTGGCGTGCTTTCCTTTGATGCCATAGCAGGTTTACGAAATCAACACACGCTTCAGGAACTGGTCTTGCCACTGGCATTTCTCCTGACTGGGATCTCCCTAAAATCTGCAATCCTTCCCCTGTCCAGTTGGTTGCCTAAGGCCCACGGTACAGCCAGTGCCCCCATTGTCGTATCTGCCCTACTTTCAGGGATTTTTGTTAAAACAGGAATTTATGTTTTCATTCGCATGCAGTCCATCTTGATTCCTGATGGTCAACTGAATGAATTCTTCATATTTATAGGTATACTTACCGCTTTTGCAGGCGTTTTACTGGCCCTGATCCAGGTGGATATTAAATTGATTTGGGCCTATAGCACAGTCTCACAAATGGGCTGGATTATGCTGGGCCTCAACTCTGCAAGCCCTGATGGTTTCGAGGGCGCCACCCTTCATATAGTGGCCCACGGCCTTTATAAAACAACACTCTTTCTAGGATCTGGCCTTCTTGTCTCCCTCTACGGTTCTAGGGACATTCATAACATGAAAGGACTTATGCGGCGGGCCCCTTTAGTGGGTATTCCCATGTTCATCGGTCTATTGAGTATGACTGGCGCCCCCTTTACCGTCGGATACGCTTCAAAAAAATTATTGAAGTATGGAGCCGGTTATTATTTCTCTGAATGGATCATTTTAGGTCTGACAGTGCTTTCTGCCACCTATCTGATTCGGTTTATGCCTGTGTTATTTGGCAAATACACACCTGACATTCAGCTCTGTCCTTACAAAGTCCATAAGTCACAGTGGCTTCCTCTTTGGATTCTTAGTGGCGCTTCTCTTTTCAGTGTGTTTTTAGCCTATGACCTAGGAGATGTTTCAAAGTTGCTTCACGCTATTCCAAACTACTTGCTCATACTGGCAGGCGGCTTCATCGTCCATTTCCTGCTTAAACAAGTGGGAGAAGAGACCTATCATAAACTGCGTAAAGTTGACTTAACCTTTAACAGTTTGGCCTTTATGATACTGCTTGTTTTTGTGGCCCTGATTCAGTTTACTGTTCACCAGTGATCACATTTTTATAATTTTACAATGACCTATAAAAAGAGCCTGTGACCACTTTTATTAAATCTTGGTCACAGGCTCTTATTTACTTCCCATAAAACTTGTCTCTAAATATCTCCATCACTTCTGGATCATCATCAAACTTATAGCCTCTGGAGACCACGCCTTTTTGAGTGTCATAGTCTACGTGATTCCACCAGACAGCGGCCTTAATATCAAGTTTTTCAATTTGATCAAAAGCATTTTGAATCCACTGACCCTTATCACCGCCCGTTGAGCTTGACCCAAACTCTGTGATCATATAAGGAAAACCATCAAAGTGCTGGTCATACTCCCATAGCATAGGGAGGTATATGTCCAAGAAACTCCGCCACTCTTCCGCTTCATAGTATGTGCCTGTGTTGTATCCAGTGAGTCCAATAACATCCACATACTTTCCCCTGGGAAATAGTTCATGTAGTCATTCCATCCAGCATAGGGAAAATCTCCCCAGTTGGGATTCCATACCCAAATAACATTTTCCACATCAGAAGCTTCAAAACGATCATGTAACCAAATCCAAAAGCTTCTAAAAACCTCTGCATCTTTATGGGTGTACATGGCATTATAACTGCACCAGTCCCCATTCATTTCATTATTCGGCCTGAACAGAATAGGCTGGTCGTGAGCCTTAATGATAGATATAAGCTCATCAATGGTTGCATCATGTTTTCCGTCTAACACTTCATAGAGGGCATCTGCATTGAATGTGCCGTATTTAGAGGTTTGAAATGTGAGCTCAAGCACCTTATCATCCTCAGACAGCATTTTCATTTTCTCAAGTCTTGGCATATAGCCTAAGTCGTAATATTCCAGTATAATATCCAGATCAATGCCCGTGCCTTGCTCGATGGCATGGACATAGTCCAGTTCATAGTGGGTGCTCGGTTCAAATATGCCCCAGGTGACATCTTCAGATTCTATAAATGTGTCGTCGAAATAGACTTGGGTTGTCTCATGCTCAAAAACAGACGCCGTGTTTTGAATCTGGCTTATGGCATAATTCTCGATTAAGGATTGATCATCATTTTTAGCCCTTAATCTTTCTATCCACTTATCCGGATTAAAGGTTTGTTCTGATGCAATATGCAGACTTAGGAGCACCTGTGACTCAAGCTCCACTTCGATATAGGCGAAGTGACGTTTCAAGCCCTTTCCATATTTCAAAGCCTTTCGCTCAAATGTGTAGATATGCGTTCTATGGCCATTCAAATACATTTTGTCATACTCATAGGCGCTTGTATAATCACTGGTCTGTATGAAGCCTGCACTATAAACACTGTTGTTGTAAGCCTTATGGGGTGTTTTTGTGAGATCATCCATCATAAAATCTACACGAATGCCCGCTTCCTCAAAACGAAAGTGGTCCGGGGTGACAGCTTTAATTTTCAGGGTTTCTTTAAAGCCTGTTAAATCAAGGCCTATGTCTGAGTTTTCAAAGCCCAGTATTCGACTCTTCTGAATGACTTCACTGGTTTGCTGAGCCTGGTTTTGATCAATGTCTTCTATGTCTTTTATATTTTCATCTAAAGAGCCTTCCGCATACACTTCAATGGTGCTTAGGCCTAGCATTAAAAGAACAATGAGTCCTGCAATGAACCACTTGATCAAGTGGCCTCCTCTTGCATTCTTTTTATTTTCAATATTGATATTTTATCAGTTCCATATGTCATCCTAATTTCCTTATAAATTTGTATTTATGCCAGAGCAATTATAACATATTTTTTATGACATAAACCAATGAGGTGAGCACTTTACCCACCTCATAAGAATTGCCTATTAGATTATCGACTGTCCGCCCAGCTCACTACAACTCAACCCAGTCGCTTATCAATATACCCGGACGATTCACGACATAGACATACAGACAACTATATGCATATGCCATGAATACTCCAAGAAAATCTAGAGCCGAGCGGACAATCATAGTTTAATATATTTCGATCGAGATGAACAGGGACTAAAGTCCTTAACCTTTACTATTTTCCTTACGAAGAAGGCGGATTTTCAGCTCGCCATTTTCACAACTAACGTCTGCTTCATCAACCATAGCCCCAACCAAATAGAGCTCATCTGCACTTTCATCTTCTCCAACCAATTGCCAATAGTAGCCTTCCACCTCAAATTGACGCATGGTATTCAGGTTGTGCTCAAGCCTTTCAATAAAGGCTTCATCATATGTGCAATTGTGATGTTCCAGAACAATCTCTGTCTCACCATCTATTCTCTTAACCTTCATATCAATCTCTTGACCACCGTTTAAAAGAAACATTGTTAGAAGTTCATTGATGATAAGTGTAATTTTTTTCACTTCGTGCTGCATCTTTTATCGCTCCTTCTTAAAGGCATCAATCACAGGTAACAGGACACCAGCCACGAGTCCCCCTGAAAAACCATTGTTATATAGGTTGATTCCACCATGAATCACACCGACATTGGTAACAAGCACCATGTGAAGCATACCTGCAATAAAACCTATGACCGGACCATAATTTCCTGCGACCGGTGCAAGGGTTGTTGAAAATAGTATAGAAATAATCATACCTGTTGACGATATATCCTTACCAAAGAACACAATAGCCGTGATGACCCCAAGGACCACAGGTAAAATATTTTTGGGATGCTTGCCAAAGGCTCCAAACCCCACGACGGTGAAAATACCCGCAAGGACAGGGCCATTTACAATGCCACCGATGAGCCAGATGAAAATCAATGTAAGAAACCCTAGGAGTGACATATTTATAAAGGTCACACCGTAGCCCACAAGGTGGGTGAAGTCAGTGATGAGTCGACCCTTGTATTTCAAAATATTCTTGTACTCTGCGAGGGCATTTTTATTCACTCGAATGCCTGCCACAAAAAGAGCGGCAAACATGATGACCAGCAAGGTTAATATCACCCAGTTGTTTGATTCGGAGACAATATAAACAGGTTCCACTCGGATGCCAAAGCTTCTTAAAAAAACTGGTGAGAACCGTCCCGATAATGCCCGCTGTAAAACCGATATTGTATAGGTTGTAACCATCATGGAACTTCAACATATGAGAAGAAAGTGGCACAATGACAAAACCTATAAAGACACCAACCACAAGGGCGGCAAAAAGGCCCTTACCAAGGGGTAAAATTCCCGAAAAGCTGATTTCACTAATCATGGGGGACAGGGCCGTCCCAAACATGATAACAACCAGGATATCCTTAAAAGATATACCTTGCCTTCTGGTGTAGAGATAGCCACCAAGGTAAATTGGCAGTATGTTTAAAATGTTTTTTCCGAAAAAGGAAAAGCCTATTAGGGTGAAAAACGCTGCGATGAGAACCCCATTCACCTTTAACTTATAATGATTCATAATTGCCAGATTCATGTAGCCAATTGCCGCCACGTTAATGAGCGCAGCGCTCATACCACCAACCTTTAAAAAGTCTGTCATTAGAATGGTTGGTGAAAATACAATTTTGGACAGTCCTTGATACCAGGTTAACTCACCCTGTCCCCCCATCATAGAAATTATGCCCACAATGAGAAAAAGCGTTGGTAGCATGGCTAGTATCAACAGCTTTCCTTTTCGACCTATATCGCGTTCTTCAATTTTGTTTCTTATCAATAGAAGACCTCCCCTTTTAAGTATCTTTTTATTTATTATAGCATTGATAATACTGTTTTCTAACAAGAATAATATATACTTTTGTTTATATTTGAGAACGATTCTCTGTGAATAATTTTATGCCTATGGTGTTCTCAGGAAAATCCTCGGTCTTGTGCCCTTACTGTTTTTCAATCGCTTTACTTACATAAAAGAAGAGGAACACAATGAATGTGTCCCTCCCCATTTTTGCTTATACTAAGCTTTTAACTCATATTGATTGACCACTGATTTACTGCTTGTTCCAGTTGGTTCCATCAAATGCCCACGTTTGAGTTGACAGTTGAACTGACTCGTCAGATAGAACTGAAGACTTAAACGTTATGGCAACACCTACAGTAGGTAGCGTATTGAATGTAATATTCAAAATACTATTGTCACTACCAAACTGAATCTCATCTACCGTAATACCTGATCCAGATGTCACTTCAATCGCACCATCTGATGTTGAATCAAGATCAACAAAATCTGTGAAATCAGCCACCACAATGGCACCATCAGATGTCACTGTTGAAAGCTCAAATGATGATTGAACGTCAACAATTGTAACTTCTATTGTCGTTTGCGATCCTAGACTTGCGCCGCCACTAGGTGTGCCTAGGGTTAATGTTACGACTTCATCCCCTTCCGTTACGCCATCTGTTGCTGCAGCGAACGTAAATGTTTCAGCAATATCACCGTTGGCAAAAGTCAATGTCTGTGTGCTCGGTGTAAATGAGTAATCTGTGTCCTTTATTGCAGTACCTAATGTAACATTATCAGAATAAGATACTGTTACTTCACCATCAGAATCAACACTTCTATTAACAGTGATTGTTGTGCTCTGGCCTTCATTAACACTTACAGATGCTGCTGCAAAGGCAATTGTGCCTGCATTATCATCATTGTTTATTGTCACAACCGCTGAATCGATTGTGCCTAGGCTCGCGCTATTTGTTGGATTTGAAAGTGTCACTGTAAATGTTTCATCTGACTCGACATCTGAATCTGCAGACGTTGAAATGGTAATTGTCTTTGATGTTTCAGTATCAGCAAATGTTATGGTACCACTTGTTGATGCATCAAAGTCAGCTGAATCTGTTGTGCCATTTGTTACAGCATAGTCAACAGCAACTGATCCATCAGATCCACCTGTACGATTGACTGTCAAGGTCACATCACTGCCTTCAGTCACTGAAGCTGTTCCAGATGAAAAGGCTAATGTGCCTGGATTGGATTGAGCTGTATCATCATTTGTAACAGTGATTTCTGTAGAAGTCAATGTACCAAGTGTCGCACCACCTGTAGGATTAGAAATCGTTACAGTAAATGTTTCATCTGACTCGACATCTGTGTCTTCTGCAGTAGAAACTGTAATAATCTTATCCCATTCGCCATCTGCAAATGTGATTGTGCCACTTGTTGATCCATCAAAATCGCTGGAATCTGTTGTGCCGTTTGTCACAACATAATCAACAGTTACCGTACCATCTGTTTCATCCATAGTGCGTTCCACTGAAATAGCAACATCGTCACCTTCAGCCACTGAGTAAGAGCTAGAAGTGAGTGAAATTGCACCTGGAGAAGTATTTTGCGTCGAATCATTATCAGTGATTGTTACAGTGATCGTCTTGTTTGTGCCAAGTGTTGCGCCTCCGCTCACACCTGATAGTGTCACTGTGAAAGTCTCATCGTTTTCGATTGTTGAGTCATCAACAGTGGAAACTGTCACTGATTTTGTGGTTTCACCACTTGCAAAGGTGATTGTGCCACTTGTGTCGCCTTCTACATCTGACGCTGAAGCTGTATCAGCAGTCACAGTATAGTTGACGGAAACTTCACCAGTTGCACCGTTTGTTCTGTTGACAGTCAAAGTGATGTCTTCACCCTCTGTCACAGAGACTGCAGCTTTTGAAAATGCCAATGATCCACGCTTGATTACATTGCGATCATCGTCATCGTCGTTATTGTTTGATCCACCACCTGAACCGCCGCCTGTTGTTCCTCCAGTGTTTCCTGTATTGCCTGTGTTACCAGTCGTACCGCCGCCAGGACGATTTGCATTCCCAGCACTTTTTTGCCTCGTTTTTAGCTTCTTCATTGGCTTGTCTGTCTTGACCACCAATTTTAACACGACTAACTTGCTGACCAAAGTTTAGGTCATCAGTATCAACATCAATTTCAATATCATTTTTTTCAAGGGCTGCTTTTACAACCTTACCAACGCCCTGAATCTTAGCTTTTTGCTGTACCACTAGGTTTCGAATAACAGAACCCAGTGGAATATTGATTTCAAGATTACGTTCTGGTTGAACCTGACCGGTTCCAGTTGGGAGTGTCGGTGTGTCATTCACCTGAACATCATCAAATGCACCAGATAAATCAATCGACATATTTGTAATTGTCGGTTGAATGATTACACTCTTAAATACTGAAACACTTGGCGGTGCTTCAAGAATAGAGCTCGTTTCAACAATAGAATCTGATACAGATGACGCATCATCAGATACGATACGAACTGGGGCTTCAAAACGACTTACAACCAATTGATTGACAATTGATCTAAAAAGTTTAATCGAATTTTGTCCACCACCATAAACTAAAAGTCTACCTTTAATTTCTACACCATCAAGGGTCACATCACCCTCGCCAACCTGGCCACCAATGACTAAGTCGCCATTTATAACCATGTCTTTAAGTGTAACATTTGGTTCAATAACCGTTACATTTCCATCGATTGTTTGTCCGCCACCATCAGTGGTTTCAGCTACAATACGATTGCCAAGTACATTGCTTGTGAGGGCTAGAGCCTCAGCATATGTAATCGGTTTGTCATACCCTATGCTTCCATCTGGATAGCCTGTCATGTATCCCTTTTGGATCATCCAAGCCATATACTCTTTACTCCAGTCAGGAATCATCATACCATCGGTGTAGGCATTAACAACACCTGTTAGAACACTTTGCTTTCTTGTCATTTTCGAAAGCACAGCAGCTGCTTCTTGCCGAGTGATACTGCCCATAGGTTTAAATGTTCCATCTGGATAACCCTTGATCATACCACTCGCAACTGCCTTAGCTACATCCTTGTAGTAAGGACTTGACATTGCAACATCTGAAAAATTAATTTCACTCTGTCCATTTGTTCCGTAAGCCTTGTTGATAAGTCTTACAAACTCCTGTCGTGAAATCGGCTTGTCAAAGCCCCAATCCATCGCCATTGGTGAAAAGATCTTATCCTGAACCAGTGATATCATTGTGTCATATGCCCAGTGATCTTTTTCGATTTGCGGTCCAACTGCGAATACAGGCTGAGCCAGAATCATTACAATTGCCAAAAGCAAGCTCAGTCTGCGTTTAACATCCCTTTTAATTCTCAAAAGCCTTCCCCCTTCCATCTTCATTCCTTGTTTAAAATCCATTTAAACATCCTTGTATAAAAAGCAATAGGGTATTTCCCCGTAATAGAAAAATACCCATTATACATGTGATTATAAACTTTTAAAGGCTTATCTTTAGAAAAGTAAATCTTTTATATAGGATCTACTTTTTCACAGTTGTTTGATGAGGTTTGTCGACCTACTAAACTTGTTCGATTTACGCATGAGTTAAGGCATTAAAATAGTCTATGAATCTGCCAGTAAGACTCTCTGTTATCAAGAGTCACATCCACATCATATGTCTTCTTGATGCCATTGCTGAAGCTGGCTGTAAAGCGGAATGTTATGATACCGTCTGGCCAGTCCATCATGACTTCGTCCCAAATATGCCCCTTCCACTGAAAGTCTGCGACATCTTGGTCAAGATCAGTTGACTGTGATTTGCTTAGTATCTTAACCTGAACGGACTCACAAGTGGTGGTGGCCTCATCATTTAGTTCTGTTGTCAGAGCATGAAGGTTAAATTGCTCACCCGACCAGAACATGTCATAGGGTCTTGGGGTGTTGTCATTCCCTGACTTTGACTTGTTGTAGGCCATGCGATTTTCGTTCCATTTATCCACATGATGAACTTGACCGCTTACAGAAAGTTCTTCTGCAGAGATGCTTGTCTGGGTCTGTCCACTTTCTCCTAGGGGGTCTGTGACTATGGCTCGTATATGGTAACTTGCTTTGTCTACAGAATTTAAATCCACTGTATAGTCTTTTGATCCCCCACCTGATCCCTGTGTTAATGACACATCTGACTTAGAATGTAAAACCTGCCAGTTTATTTGTCCACCACTTTCACCATCCATTTCCTTGGCATACTCAAAGAGAACGTCTAGGGGGTCTCCGTCTGGATCGCTCAATCTGAATGTTAGACGTACGTCATCCCCTTCGTAGATGAAGTTTGGTGTTTTTGATAGGTAGGTTACTGTTGGGGCTTGGTTTGGGATGAATTCATATGTATCTATGGTCTCTTCCCTGTTTCCGTTATCTGTCTGTGCTATGAATTTGGCTTCATAAATGCCTTCTGGATGGTTTTCATTAAAAATATATTGCCCCTTCCATTTTTTATTGCCATTTGAATCTTGTCCATCCGATTGCAGGTCTATGCTTACCGGTGTGCCAGTATTAGAAAATAGGTCGACCTGACACTGGCTGGCATACTGACTTGTGCTTGCCGTTATGATGCCTGTCCTCCCCTTTTTTATCGTATATGGATTGATTTCACCCGTTAGATTTATAGGGGTCAAAACATTGAGTCTTAAGACCACTTCTTTTTCTGGTGATCCGTCACTTGGTCTGGCTGTCACCTTAACATTGTAATGGTCTTTATCCTTTAGTGTCGATGGCAGTCCATATGTTTTTTCATAGCTTCTTTCCATCCCATTCACTGAGACCTGATTTAGGTCCACTTGTCCTAGGATGGTGCCTGTTTGTGGATCACTAATGACTGCACTGACCTTATCGATGGCCTTGTGTGTAAAGACAGAGGCCGTAATTTTAACGTCTTCACCAGCAGGCACCCCCACTGGATAGGATGGATCTAGAGATGCATTTAAAACAAATGGCTCACCGTTTATTTTTATGTCTACTATGTCATAGTCAGACCAAGCCCCTTCAAGGTCTTTGACCCTAAGGGCAAATTGATACTTAACTCCATTTTCAATAGGGAGTGTGCCGTTAAACTCTGTCCACGTCGGATCAAGTTCTTTTCTGTAGTAAAACTGTCTATCGACAATCCCTTTATCGGTTCTTGATTGACTATGGTCAAGATCATATGAGCCGTTGTCTGTACCAGAGAAGTTAAAGCTACCGTCCCCTTGCGGAACTAGGGCGTAACCTAGTTTAGCGATAGGCGGTCTATGAGCAATCACTTCAATACTTGTCTTGTCCTTGTTCCAGTACCTATATTCTGCGAATCTTTCATCATTTCCCACAGGGTTATCTTGTGCTCTTAACCGAATTTCCATTCGCCCTGGTACGTCCACTCTGACAGGTTCATCAAAATCAGCAGGCGGTATCCAAGCTGTATCTGCATTATCAAAGTATGTGTTGTCGTGGGTCACATCTATACGTTTTTCGTAAATTGAGTCCCCTTCATAGTCAAGGACAAAGCCTCCAATGTCTATGGTATCACCCACTTGTATGAATACTGTTTCTGTATCTTCATAATCAGCGTATTCTTCTAGGAGTTTGGCTGTAATGTCTGAATAAGCACCACGACCGACCATCATGTAGGCAGGGCTTGAAGAAGATATGTCGTAGGGGCTTGCGTGATTTTTTGATGAATGTTCATTATTGAGTACATATGGCGAATTGAAGGTTTTAACAAAATCACTATGATAATTAAAATCCCTAAACGCCCTTTATCTGTTGCCCCTTTTCCCCATACTGTTCCTTTGTCATCAACGAGGGAAACGGCCTTTCCTCTATCTCCTGTTACACTTACCTTTGAAATTTTTTATGCTTGTCTCCACCTTCTCATTATCAATAATTAGGTTGTCGTTTGTATCCACCAGTGCAAAAGTAAAATAGGAGTATATACCCGTAAATGATGATGATTTTGAATAGTCACCACCTTTGTCTCTCCATCTTTTGTCATCACCATCATAATCCTGATATTCATAGGCATATCTATAGAAATTGTAATCAGAATCTGAGAATGGATCACCATGTACTGTTTTATCACCTTCTACATTGACTGAAGCCATGTTAGAGAGATTTCTATCTTGATCAAGATATGCCTATATTCTGCTTCGCCATACAAATAATCAAATTTTTCAAGATCATCAAAATAATATATCTTCATTTGAATAGGATGTGTATAATCATATGTTTCTGTTGGATCATTGGTTGAAATTGTGCACAGAGCATATCGACCTTCAATATCTTTAATAAGGTATACTGTATCTCTATTAACGTATAAGCTTTCTATGTGGCTCCTCTTTGAAAAGGATAGATTGTTCACATTCATAGCATAGACTTCTTCTATTGTTGACAGATTGACCTTTTTTAGCCGTAAAAAAAGCTTTCATCATCTAGAGACTCAACATCATTTGCAATATAATAAATATCACCATTGTTATTGACCACTATTTTAGAGTAGTTTGAATGTGAATACACATCTTGTACTTGAATGGATTTTCCATCATCCATTACCCACACTCCCGGAAACTCAAATGTCTTACTATCCCTTAGTTTTCCCCAAGGTGTTCCTTTTTGACCGTAAGTATTGCCATGTGGTTTCCAGATATATACATAGTGTTCCGAGTCATGATAGTATATAAGTCATCATATAAAGCAATCCCCCAATCAGAAGATCTAACTAAACCTGATTTAAATCTTTTTTTCCTGTTAACGATACTTTGATAAATATCTGTTGTGCCATCTTCTAAAGGGGACAGTAGGCTGAAATCAGACAAGGTATTTTTATAATTTATCGGTTCTGAATTACTCCTCTGATAATCATAATAAATTTTATCAACCTCAATATCATTATAGTTTTTGAGTTGATTATTGTATTTTGTTTGAGCATATAAAGCACCATCAGAAAAAGCGACATCAACGACCTTTGATATACCTGCTGAAAACTCCCCCCAATAGTCATCCATGCTAAAATATATTTTAAATCCATAAGACTCTAGTTTTTGACGTAATTCTTCTGGCAGATATACATTTCGACCATCTTTGATTGCCATTACAATGTATTTATCGTTCTCTGAATCCTTATATTTCTCAACCAAACTATCTACTCTTGGAACAATATAAGGGGTGTCTGTTTCACTTTCTAAATGTCCCTGCACCCAATTTTTATCGACCTCAACAGTTAGTTCTTTAGGATACAAAAGTTCAGGAAAATCGTCTCTGTCTTGAACATTACTAAAGCCTCCATAACCACCAATATAAATATGTGTATCATACCCACTTTTATAAGAAAAGCTACTGGTTGACCTATCAGCTGCTAAAAACATTCCGTAATCACCATTGCCGGCATAACTTGGGTATCCATAACTTCCCCTAAAATCATAGGGTGCATCATAAACATTAATATCTAGACCTAATAGGTTCCATTCATCAGTGCCACTACTTTTCTCATGATGCTTAATATATGGTGTTCTATCAAGCTCACCATAAGCATTTGGATATGTGGGGAAATCTAGCATATCTTCGAGTGTTCCTTGTCGGATCTCAAGATTTGCAATCTTGACTTGCCTGTTATAAGGTCTCGTTTTATAGTCTCGATCTGAGCCCCTATAATATCTATAAAGTTCCCACTTAAAATTCATGTAAGCGTTTCGATACCAGTTGAAAATTTGCTTTTTCTTAATGCCTATCAATGATTTTTCAATGCCTGAATCACTATTCAGATTCACAATCTCATGATTCACACCAATCTTGCGCTCATACATTTCTTTGTTCAGCTTGTTGACCTCTGCAAGTAGCTTTGAGTAATTCTTCCCATCTTCATCTGTAATGACGAGTAGGTCAATTTCTTTTTGCAGTTCTGCTGTGGTTGAAATAACAGGTGCTACATTGTCCACATGACAGTATCTTTCCTGATAGACTTGATCGAGGGAATTGTCTGTTAAATAGTCACTTTCTGTTAGGAATTTAGATATGGTATCTTCCTCTGGAATAACCTCCACCACTTCATGGTAGAAATCATAATCACCCAGTTTTTTGGTCTTATAGAGTTCGTGGACTTTTGCTGTGCCTATTGGCGTCCACGCTTCATCTATTCTATCACCATCATTGTCAGAGTCATGACGAGCATACCACTGTTTAACTCTTGTTTGATCTCCGTCTTCTGAATATGATGTGTCTAGCATTTCAATGCTTGCATTTAGATCATCCATCTTGTCACGAAGGGCAAGGGATATAGCGGTTAGTCCTGCCGTTGGTTCTAAGTCTGGTTGAACGACTATAGGATATGAAACACTATCACTGGCTTCATATTCTTCATCCCCTTCAAGGGTACACTGGGCGTGAATGTTTAGCTTAACTTGATATGCCCCTGGTTCTTTGATTAAGACATTGACCCTTTCGCCCTTGTTGTTTGTTTCATAGTTGATATTGGCAGTATCACTCGTGCCGTAATTAACTGTATTAGATTGTCCTTCAAGAGGCGTGATCGTCCATGCGTAATCATCTATTGGGAAGTAATAGGCATCAATGGACTCACTGGCATTTAAAGTGACTTTACGATTAACTTTTCTTAGTCCATCCACCCGCATTTTAGCTTCAATAGGTGGGAGGATTTCAATATCATCACTTGTGGAATCTTCCAGACCATCATCATCTGTAACAACAAGCTTTATGTCATTATCAGACGTTGACATGACTGTGGCTTTGATCCTTGATTTTTCATCGTTAAGCCACTCAATTTCTCTTATGGCTTGGAATTTAAAGTCGTAGTCTACAATTTCACCGTCTGGATCATAAGACCCTGCACCACTTAGTGTAAACCTATCCCCCATTCGCACCTTGCTTGGTGCGCTTAGTCTGGCTACAGGCTCTTTTAGGGTTGGATCAGGCTCTTTCACCTTCTTAAATGTCACAGTATGTGGCACTGTGTATTCAGTTATGCCTTTTAGTCCACCATAATCAAATTTGTATAGGGTGAAGATTTTCATTGTGAAGGTAACTGTGCCGTTACCGTCTGCATGGGTGCTTAACTTAGGCTCTGTCATAATGTATGTGACGTTTTTATCACCATATTTAAAGGCATTTGGTGTTCCCTCCATTGTCCATAATACGTTTGTGATTTCATTAGGTTTACTGACCCTATTATTTGGCTCTAAGGTCAGGTTTACGTCCTGCCAATCCTTATATTCAATCACACCGTCTGTTACGTCCACGCCATTGTTTTTAATGACAAAGTAAGGTTCGACCTCTCCTGCATTAACAAGAACATTGGTTGAGGCTTCACCAAGACAAGTGAATTCATCTTTAAAGAGTTCCTGCGCCACAACTTTGGCACGACCATTATAAGTTACAGTGTCAACCGCACCACTTTTAAAGTTGGTGCGCTTTTCTTCAAATACAAAATCAGCTTTGAGTTTTCCTTTTTCGAAATAGACTTCTTGTTCTTGGTCGTTGACCTTTATAAGGGCGTGGTCAATATAGTTCTCTATTTTCCAATCATCAAGTTTTGCAAAATCATCAAAATAGACTTCTGCTGTCACCTTTACATTCTTGGTCATTTCTTCTTGTCCAAATTCATAAAGAGGCTTTTCCGCGGATAATTTAAGCTGTGGCAAGGAAAAAGGCACAGGGGCAATATCTAGTGTTCTGTAATAGGTACTTCCCGATGACAACATGTGATAGAGTCTGACTGACCCTGTCATTTTAAGAGTGGATGGTGTTTGGTAAATAGCGTATTCTTTTGCTTGATCCACTGATTTTCCACCGAGTACATCATCTTTAATATTGATGCTGCCTGGTACATATCCTCCACCATCTTGGGCGTATATTTTTTTATAGGTCAACATGTGTTTTGCTAGAGAACGATGAACCGTCCAAGAATCAACTGCACCACCCGTCTTGATCCAGTTTTTATTCATATACGTTGAAAAGAAGGGTGTTGTCCCTGCTGTATTTGGAAAATGGGGATTAGTTACTTTTGTATCGTCATTATACAAATAGCCTAAATCTCTATAATGCCAATTTTCTTTTTCATCCTTCTGATAATCGCCCTGTCCCTTATAGCCATAGTAATCATACTTTGGGTGCGTATAGACAAGTTTATTGAAATCTCTCAGGATGGCTATGTTCACAACACGTCCCTCTTGTGTCTTGTAGTTTTTATTACCGACAACACTTTCCACATACGATCTGGCACCTTCTTCTTCATAAAGGTAGTGCGCCCTTATATAGTTTGCCATTTGAATCACATCATAGGCATATGTTGGCTGATCTGCATGGATAACAAAACTAATACTGGATATAAACGTTGTCATTATGAGTAAAAAAGCTAGATACTTTTGTTTCACCACGCCACCTACTTTCCGAGGGTTATGCCATATATATCAGCATGAATCTTCTGATCGAATATATAGACTTCTTGGTGGTCTGTTTCCACCATACGAAGGTCGTATTCATCTTCTATATCATTAAACTTTTCATATTTTTCTTGTATATGGGCTGTCATCATTGCCCTATACACATCCATACCATCTTCATAAATATAATCACACATGCCATAGACAAAATCTGTATAATTTTGATCTGCAAAACTATGAGACTGAATAAAGTCCTTGTGTTCCTCAGGTGTAAAATCATCATCATCAAGCCCTCTATCAGAGTAAATATTCCAGTCCCACAGAGAATCTATCATCCACTCTGTTTCAACAGGGTTGACAGATGAATCATAGCCTTCAATTTGACTATATCTGCGTTCTCGTTTCTCTGGTGCGTAGGAAATAAGGAAGATGATATTGCCACCACCATGATCCTTTTCAGAGATTCTGACTCTTAATTGTTCTGGATGTGGATCAGGCATAAACTGTAAATTCATATTGTGTTTATATGCGTGGTAAAGCAGTGCTTTCATGATAGCCACACCTCTACCATTTGTGACTTCATCTAAGTCAACGTAGTTATATAAATCTTCTCCATCATCATATTTGCCAACCACACCATCACGTACCATGAAACGTCTTGTATCTGTATTGTAATACCAAGTTGCACCATAATATTCTTCGATTTTGCCTTCTTTAGTATTTAAAGTGCGAACATGTGTATGAAACATTCTAGGATTGTCTATCATGATTTTATGAAATTCTTCATCTGTCCAAATCTTGTCATTCACATTAATGTCTGTGGGCTTTTTGATTTCACCATATGGTGTTGAAAAGTCGTATTCAACGGTTTCTGAATTTGACGTATCTTCTTTTGAAGCTTCATCTGCATGACTCTCTTCATTTTCTTCTTGATCTGCGACATTAGAATTTGCTTCATCCCTGCTCTCTTTATTTTTTTCATGAATCCCCATAGCATTCCCAAGAATAACCTCACGCTCTTCCTCAGTCATCGGATTTTCAAAATCCCACGAAACACCTTTTAATAGCCCCATCTGGAAGGCTGTGTATATAATGTCTTCACTTTCACTTGTTTTTCTATTGTAGGCTTCTTCAGCGCTTTTAACCTCAAAGCCCAGGCCTTTTACGAGTTGCTTTGTGTATTCTAACTTTGAAAGTTCTGCTGCAAAAGTCATTTGTCCCATAAGAAGTGTGCCTGTCAGTAGTAGTGCCGTCATTTTCTTAAACATAATTTTCCCCCTGATTGATCAGTCATTCACAAAATACTATTTAATACCATATTTTACATTAGAAAATACAATGGTTAATTTACTGGATATTTTTTACATGATTCAGTATATCATAAATAGCAGGACTGAATCAAAGTGAATTCTATTTATAATTTGTCTCAAAAACATAGAAAACCAGCCCACACGGCGCATACCCGATAGGCTGGTTGCAAATTTATCCCAATTCATTTTTAAAGGTACAAGCACTTGCTAGGTCAAACTGATACATTGAATTTTTAAGGCACTTATTTGACCTTGACTCAATCGCTTAGAAAGGTCTCTTACGAGCAATCAACTAAAAATTTCCGTAGTCCTGTACATCATAAAAGTCAACTAATGAAGACTTTTCACAATTTCTGAATATGCTTCTAGCATTTTTTTTCTCATCAAAATGAATCTCAGCTCTTTTTCTAGCCGCTTGTCCCATCTGGCTTCTCAGAGCTTTATCATCCATAAGTGTCTGTACACATTCAATCAGAGCCTTGCTATCCTTGGCTTCGTATAGAAGCCCCGTCACACCCTCTTCAATAATTTCTACATTCCCCCTGATCCGTGTGGCAACTGATGGAATGCCTGAGGCACATGCCTCAATAAGAGAAATAGACAAGCCCTCTCGATAGGATGGCAATATATTGATATCCCATTCTTTGATTAAACTAGACACATTTTCTGTGTAACCGTGAAATATCACTTTATCATTTGCAACACTCTCATCTTTTGTAATCTCTTTCACTCTTTTTTTATAATAGGCTGCATCCGGTCCAGTGCCTACCACCACAAACTTAATATTTGGTGTGTATAAGTTTTGTTTGATCAATTCTATAAATTCTCTATATCCCTTTTCATGAACGATTCTAGCTGAAATTCCAACTGTTACGGTCGCCTTTTCTTCACCATGAGCTTCCCCCTCTAAACGCCCACTTGGGGAAAACTGGTCAAGACTGACCCCATTGTATATAAGCACATTCTTTTCACTGTTTGGCCACTTGCTGGCAATATTATAATCATAGCCATTCACATATGTCGTAACATCTGCGAACCTATGAAAGAAGCGTTCAATCATATAGGTGAACTTATCACGTTTTGACCCATCCATTTTGAAGTAGTATCCATGAACTGTATGAATCACTTTCATTTTAGTACAAATCAATTTCAGGGCGCGAGAGTAAATCCCACCTTTTGTCGTATGAGAGTGAACCAAGTCAATGTTTTCAGACTTCACATATTTTTTCAGTTTTAAAACACTTATTAAATCCTTGTAGGGATGGATGCTTCGTCCCATCTCTTCTATATGGTCACACCTAAACCCTAGTTCATCAAATCGCCTTTTGGTTTCTAGATCATTTGCCATAATAATGACATCGTGTCCGTCCTGACGCAGTTTTTTTGAAATCTTAATAACCATATGAGTGGCACCACCAAAGGCTGTGTTGCCTAGCAATTGTAGTATTTTCATTTTATCTCCATACCATCATTTTCATCTTGGAATTTATCTTATTTGAACGACTTTCATACTATCATTTAAGAGTCCTTGTCATATCATATATAAATATTTATAAAATCAATAATTCTATTTATGGTATGACGAGGATGTAGATTAGTACTTTTACAAACGCTTGATTCATCCAGTCATTTTAAGACCCGATACACTAAAATTAATTAAATTTCCTAAATCTAAAAAGGCTCCACTAAATTTTGATAACAGTGAGTCTAATCTTTGTTCAATTGTATCTGTCTTTATGGTCCTAATCAAGTCACCTGCATGCTTATTAGCTCCATTCAGAGTTGGAACCAACTCGTTTACCTTGCTAAACCCAGTTAAAATATAAATTGAGTTGGATTTTATAAAACTTGATCCCTGTGGTTAAGAAAACCGGCCGTTTTCATTTTAGAAAGTTATTTAGCAAAACCCCATCACAATTTTTATTAGCCCCCAGATAGTAATCTTTTCCGCCCGACTTATAGTTACCATGTTAAGATCTCTATATCCTTCATTTGAGGATACTCGACAATGCATCTCTCACCTTCTTTGATTTCCTATATGACCATTCCACTAAATTTGATAATCCACAGCATTGCAAGAAAATCCGCCTTAAGCGCATCATTTTTTACTCCAATTATCAAATTGTTATAAATTTACTATTGGATTTTATTGGAATATATAGTAAGATAAATACATAAAATTACTTTATTATAACGTTTTATAATCAAAAGGGAGGCATTAACAATGAAAAACTTGAATGAGGAACAAGGCGCAAACTTGATAAAAGAAACTCCAGAGGCATATGATGCTTGTATTATTTGCAACTCTAATAGCAAAGTTGTCTCTTTTAAGGACAAACGAATTTGCAGGTCCTGCATTTCAAGTGCCATTCTATTAAAATGATCTCTATTTAAGAAAAGCGTAATAAAAGACAGGGCATTATAAAATAAGAACGTTAAAAGACAAAGACATGCTGTCGGTGAGCATGTCTTTGTCTTTTCTTATTGTCTTTTCTTATTGTCTTTTCTTTATAGCATTCCTTTAAGTTAATTGACCATTTGATCAAGCCAATATCCACTGAAGACAAGATCAACTGCTATAATATTGAATCTTGATTTACACGCTTACTTGTTTATCAGCTGGCACTCAACCAAAATATTTCTGATGAGAGCCGCCGCTTCCGCGCGTGTTATGGACTCTTTTGGCTTTAATAGATCTCCATCGCCAGAGATCACTCCGCTCATAAGGAGATTTCCGGTTGCCTCTATAGCCCAGTTTGATACTTGGTCAGAATCTAAAAACTGGTTAACCAGCTTATCTGAGAGCACATTTTCTCCCGTGTATCCACCAAGTTCCATGGCCTTATAGGCAACGGCAAATGCTTCTTGCCTTTGAATGGTGCTTTGCGGTTTAAAGGATCCATCTGGATACCCAGAAATGAGCGCATACACTTCAGCAGCTGCCACAGACCTTGCAAACCAATCTGAAGACTTAACATCAGTGTAACTTGCCGCTGACTGGTCTTTTCTCAGTATGCCCAGTCCCCGTACGATCATGGTCGCAAACTCAGCACGTGTCACTGTACCATCTGGATCAAATTTCGAATCCGATTTTCCACTGATCACCAGTCTAGACCCCAGATCATTCACAAGGTCTTCTGACCAGTGGTCTTTCACATCTTCAAAGGTCACTTGGTTCCATATTACCGTGTAAACAGAATTGGTTAATGAGTTAATCACAGCAACATACCTATCTCCTTGCTTTTGAACTTGGGTTGGTATATGCGTGTATGTGCCGTCATCCTCATAGAGAACCGCTGTTGTGATTTGACCTTGTTCTACTGACTCTGGCAATACAATGCTACGCTCAACGAACTCTTTAAACTTCTTCACTTCAACTGTTTTAGAATTTCCATCACGATCTATAGCTGTCGCTTCCACCCTAAATCTTACTGGGGTGGACATCATGTTGATTTTTGTGTCAAGGTTTTGTCGAATCAACTGGGATTCATCGTCACTAACATTTTCTATGGAAACATCCACTTTGATTTCAACAAGTTCACTTTCCTCAACATTTAGTGCCCTGGCCACATTTACAATTTCAAACTCTTTGGCTGGAATTTTATAGCCTGCATTGCCCGAATTGATTGTAAGGTCAAACGCATTGTCCTCCATCAGTTTGATAATGTCCCCAGTTAGACCAACCTTTACATCATCTGCTTCATCTGATATTGGAACGACTATAGCATTTTCTACCTTTTCAGGATCTTCTAGTGCACTGATGATTTCATTTTCAATTGACGTCCTGACCACATCAACAGTGACTGACTTTCTACCGTTTGCTTCTGAAATGGTCTTTGTTCCCGCGTCTCTTTCTTTACCATTAACTATAACAGTGACATTTTCCCTGTCATCTGTATTTGATGGCGGTGTGTCATTTTGCTCACTAGAAGATGATGAAGAACCCGATGGCTTTCTGACACGCTCCACTTTAAGCGAATAAGTCCCAACTGTCGTTCCATCTTCAGCAGTCACTAAAATTTCAATGGTATTCAGGCCCATATCAAGATCAATAGACTTGCTTTCTCCGCTATTTAGACTTTCCCCATTTATTTCAATACCTTGAAGGGGCTTGCTATTATAGGCTTGTGCTTGTATGGTCATGCGACTTAATGTCGTAATGCCTAAGTCATATGCTTTTACATCTGGATCATAACCACTTATTTCACTGCCGTTAAAGGCCTTTATAGATTCTAAGACCGCTTCATCATTGAGTCTGTAAACATTCAGTGTATAATTCTTAGTCGTAATGCCGTCCTGTGCTGTCACCTTTATGTTAAAGGTGTTCATACCAATTTCTAGGTCCACTGTCTTCCAGCCGTTAGAATCAACCGCCTGATCATTGATCAATACTGTCGAAAACTGACTTGGGTCAGTGTACGTCCTTACATCAACCTGGCTGCCAATGACATCATAAACTGTATATTCCGTCTCCCCAGGGCTAAAGGCTTTATCAAGGTCGTAGCCATCCACCTTTAAATCTGCTAAATCCTCATCCGTTACCATGGACCACTTAGCATACAATGTCATATCTGCCGCTGGCATATGATCATTTAAAACATCCCAAATGTTTTCAAGCGATGCCTCTTTATACCAAGCCACAAAATTATAACCACTTCGTTCTGGGACACCTGGGTCGACCTTTTCTCCGTAGGTCACTGTAATTGCTGGACCTGAAGTCACATCATATCCATAGTCGAGTTCAACTGAATACGTATTGATTTGCCACTTAGCATGGAGGGTTAAATCCTCTGCTGGCATGGTATCGGTCTCAAAATCAACCGGATTCTCAAGGTCTGCATCATAGTACCATCCAGCAAAAGTATAGCCTTCCTTAACCGGAGCTGTTGGCTCTGGTATCTGTGTCAAATAGTCTGCCATAGATGACGATGGAGCTGTTACACCACTGCCCGCATCATAGTGAATCATATAAGGATTCACACCCCATTTTGCGTAAAGGGTCAAATCATTTGATGGCATTGTATCTGTTGTAAAGCTGACGGAATGGGTCAAGTCTTCATCAAAATACCATCCGCTAAATGTATACCCTGACTTTTGAGGATCATCTGGCTCATATAAGAGCTCACCATATCTAACTTCAATGGCACTTGGAGATGTGACATTATATCCATCTTCAAAACTTAACGTATAATCACTATCAATCCACTTGGCATAAATGGTTAAATCAGATGGTGGCATTGTGTCACTTGTAAAATCTACCTGTGTGCTCAAGGCTTCATCATAGTGCCATCCTGTCAATATATAATCCGGATTGTTTGGGTCACTTGGTTCTTCAAGCAGTGCTCCATATTTCAGGGTCACAGCCGAAGGGGATGTCACATCCTGAACAGGGTTATAGTAGAGTGTGTAAGACCCTAGATCCCACTGGGCATAAAGGGTCACATCCACATCTACAATCTCCACAGCGCTTGATACTGGGTAGCTTGCGCCTGTCCCTTCACTATTTCCATTCCAACCGGAGAAGACATAGCCTTCTTTTGTCATTTGACGACCACTGCCAAGGGCTATGGCCTGTGCCCCTGATAAATAAGCATTGTTGTCAATAGGTGGCTTACCAGAGTCGTGTCCATTGCCTTCATAGATAACCGCGTATCTTGGGGCCAATACCCATTTGGCATAAAGGGTCACATCGCTATCTGTCATAGGTGCACTTAAGCCTGGCAACAAGGTCTTTCCAGTCCCATCTGCTGAAGTGTTCCAACCTGCAAACAAATATCCCGTCTTAGCGAGGTCTGATATGTTGCCTTGAATGGTTACATCAGCATTTTCCAAATAGTCATTTGAATCGCTTGGTACAAGACCACTCTCATGTCCATTCCCGTCATAGGTTATCTGATAGGTTGGGAGAGCCGTCCACTTGGCATAAAGTGTGACATTTGAGTCGGTCACTTCAAGTGTATCGTCTGTTTCATAAACACTTCCACTGCCATCTTGAGCGGTCGTCCATCCATCAAATGTATAGCCAGTGCGCACGAGCTGATCAGATTTTGCTTGGATCGTTACCGACTCACCACTTAGATAGAGTCCCTGATCTTGAGGCACTTGGCCCGCTTCAGCATCATTGTCATCATAAGTTACAGTATATGTCGGAAGAGGCGTCCAGTGGGCATAGAGGTCTATGTCCGTATTTCCAACGGCAATGCGGTCACCAATTTTGTAGAATGTGCCTTCAAGATCACTAGAGGTGTTCCACCCAATAAGCTTATAACCATACCTTAGTAAGTGTCCTGAATTGCCTTGTATAAGGAGGGGATCCCCTTCTAAGTATGATGTTTCATCCACTGGGACAGACCCATTTTCTGAACCGTTTCCATAATAGGTGACATCATATGTTGGAAGCTGGTTCCAGTTTGCATACAGGGTCAGATTTTCTGCTCCCATTTGGATTTCAGAACCACTTGTATAGTTGGTTCCCTGACCATCTGCGCTCGTATTCCAACCAGCAAAGGCATATCCAGCCTTGGTCAAATTGCCTGTATTATTTAGAACAGTCGCTGTCTCTCCGTCCAGATAGCTTGTGGTGTTGACCGGCAAACTTCCCGCATCACTTCCGTTATCATTATAGAGTATAGCGTATCTCGGAAGTGGGGTCCAAACGGCGTAAAGGGTCTCGTTGCCACTTCCCATCACAAAGCTTTGACCCGCTTTATATTTTGATCCTGTGCCATTTGCATTGGTGGACCAGCCATCAAAAGTATATCCGTATCGAGCAAGTCCACCCGGATTGCCTTGTGTTGTCACAAGTGAGGTGGCGTAGTAATTGTTGTCATCACTCGGTGGTGTGCCACTCTCAGCATTGTTATCATTATATGTGACAGTGTATGTTGGTAGGGCTTCCCACTGTGCATAGAGGCTGACAGGCTGTGAACCCATTGTTAAGGTATCACCTGTCTGATAAGTGTCTCCACTTCCGCCTGCATTTGTGTTCCATCCTGTAAATTTAAACCCGGTCTTGGCCAGATCTCCAGCATTGCCCTGGATGCTTACGCCCGCTCCTTCTACATAGTCATTATCGTCTTTAGGGACATTTCCACTTTCACTGCCATTTCCATCATAGGTCACTCTGTATGTTGGAATAAGCTCCCACTCAGCATATAAAGTTATATTTTCAGCGGGCATGTTAAAGGTTTCTTCAAGATCGTAATGGGTGCCCTTGCCATCTGGAGATGTGTTCCAGCCGACAAAAGTATAGTCTGTTTTTTGCAGGTAAACACCCTCATCCAGAACTCTTACACTCTGTCCTTCAAGATACTGAGCGGAATCTATCGGAAGACTTCCAGACTCAGACCCATTTGACATGTAAGTGACTGTATAGGTAGGGAGGGCCGTCCACTTGGCATACAGTGTTATATCTGAACTTCCCATCTCATAGACATCATTCTTTTGATAGACACTTCCGCTGCCTGTATCACTTATGGTCCATCCCACAAACTCATATCCAGTCCTTGCAAGTCCACCAGAGTTGCCTAATACGTTCACATCTGCACCTTGTAAATAGGCCCCACTATCGCTTGGCACTGTTCCGCTTTCATGACCATTCCCGCTATAGGTCACCGTCATGGTTGGCAGGGCTGTCCACTTAGCAAATAGGGCTGTATCGCCCTCAATGGTGAAGGTATCCTCAGCCTGATATGTTGTGCCACTTCCATCTGCTGCGGTGTTCCAACCATCAAATTTAAAACCTGACTTGATAAGACTTCCTGTATTGTCTAAGGCAGTGGCTGTCTCATTTATATTGTAGCTTCACCGTCTATAGGCGGTGTGCCCGCATCTGCACCATTGGCATTATAGGTCACTTCGTAATCAATGGCTGACCATTTTGCATATAGGCTTGTGTCCTGAGAAAGGGTATCTGTGTCAAAATCCCAAGGCGATGTCAAAGATGCCTCTTGATACCACCCATCAAACACATAGCCCGCTTTTCTTGGTGACACCGGCTGATCTATTGTTTCACCAGCATAAGCACTGGCATCTGCAACTGCGCTTCCTCCATTTGCGTTAAAAACCACTTGGAACGGATCTGGTGTTTGACGAATGACTTCAACTGTATAGGTCTTTTGTGAGTCATCCTGTGCAGTCACCACAATGGATATTTCATTAATGCCAGGTGTGAGGCTTATTGCATCAGATGTTGCCCCACTCTCTAGCGGGCTTCCACCAACTGTCATTGTAGCTTCAGCACTTTCAAGCGTTGGCGTAAGTGTAATGCTTTCAACCGAACTTGATACTGTTGCGCTATAACCCGTTATGGCAGAGTTGACTTCTGGCGCCAATGTGCCAGATGAGATGGTCATTCCAACAATATTGTTGTTGTCTGCCAAGACATTTGTGACAACACCATCAACAAGACTGGACTGATATGTTCCAACCTGTCCACTTGGCCCCCTGCTGTTTGGTAAAAGAACGATGGCATCTGCGTCTCCCGATGCAGGAAACTCATAGTAATCCACACCTTCGGTTCCACCTGGGGAAGGGTTGTCCCCCGTACTCCAACCCATACGGGCCGCACCACTTGAGCCACCGTACTCTAGGTTCTCATAGATGATTTCAATGCTCATATTGTCCCCACCGATGTTGTGGAGACGAACCTGAAAGGCTGCCGCACCAGTTGTTGAAGTGTTATAGGCAGATACATCATCCCAGGTGACTGTGAAAATTTTATTGACTGTGTCAAGGTCATAGTAGACCCTGTTGCTTCCTGTTGAGGTTCCTACAAGGTTTCCATCGCCGTCATACTCATTTGTGATGCCTTGGGCTGGTCTATGCACACCAATATCTGTCCAGAAAGGCGCAATAATAGGGCTGGTTGCTTCTTCAATCCCAGTTGGTGTAAAAGCTCTATGAGATGCATCGCCTATATTGCCAAAATGAAGTGCTCCATTTATATTGACATCGACTTGGGTGTAGACACCGCTTCCAAATTCAACACCATCAGGGAACACAGATGTCAAATCAACTGTTTCAAAAAAATCATCTTGGGTGCCCATTGTATGTTCCCCAAAACCTTTTGTTCCTCCAAGCCCATTCACGAGGGCCCTTGGTGTTTCGTACTCATCATAAATAGTGATGTCATTGGAGTCCCACTGTTGATTGCTTGTCACTTCAGAGCCTGCAATGGAAATGTTGGCATCGTTTATACCATTTTCTATATTATTGTCATAATCAAAGGCTAAGACAATTGTCGCTTTTCTTGAATCAATGTAATCAACAGAGTCTACCGTTGTCCCTGTTGGGAAATTATTGAGGGTTAAATTTGCTGGATTGATACTCGTGTCTGCAAACGTGTCTGAATCCAGATTCATGACAATTTGCATACCATTAATATTGGATTCTTCTATGATGCTTTCTGGCAGTAGTGTTATGCCCCGAACCTTATCTGTCGTAAAGGAAATGGTGTCACTGTAAGACATACCAATTTCATTTTCTGCATAAGCCCTAGCTATATAATCTGTATTCTGTAAGAGACTCGTAGCTGTAGCACTTATTGAAGCAGATGTGCTGCCTGGATAGCTATAGCTGGTAGATGCATATTTTGTTGCACTGGAAAAACCTGTGTCTGCCGCCAGTGTGACTTCTATGCCCTTACTCGAAACACTTGTGCCTCCAGTTTGTGCATAGCCGTTAAGAGTCACTGATGTGCTCCCCACATTGTAAGGATTACTCATAGTCACGATCAGTTTTGGAACGCGTTTAAAAACTTGACCTGTGTCAGAAATGGCATACAGAATACCACTTTTGTATAAAGCGTCAAGCATTTTGACTGTGGCTTCTGAATCGTCGCTTGTTTTAACGGTCTCTTGTTCCCAGGCGCTTCCATCACTTGATGTGACAATATAGGCCTTGCCTGTGTCTATGTTTTTTCCTGTTAAAACAAGTGTTCCACTGACATAGTCAAAATCTCCAATATCGACATTGGTATTTGATTGTGCTTGGCTGGTTACCGTATATGACCCTGAGCCTTTGAATATTTCAGTTGTTCCTCCATCAGATCCAGCCATATATTGGTCGGATGATCTTGTGGTTATTTTTTGAGACTTTGTAGAAAGCGCATCTGTCTCCCATGCTAAGTCAAAATCTGATCCTGTGTGCACAGTGCCAGATTTGTCTAGGACGATGTACTTGCCATTATAATATGTCATATCTTCAATGCCTGCGCTTATGAAATCCTCATGGGCTTCCTTTAAAGCATACCCCAATGCGTTGACACCCACTTCATAGAGGGATCCTGAATCTGTGGCAAAGACCATATGGCCTTCAGACCCCGAGTACCACGGATTAGAATAGTATCTTGTGTTTCAACACCTGCTATGACCGGGCTAGACAGCCCATCAAGAACAGTTGTGAGTGCTGAAGACCCATCGTACTTTTTCACACTATATTGTCCGTTTTTTTGAGAGCTCAAGTATATGTCTGAACCTATGTAATCAAAAAGTGAATGCTGTCCACATCACTTAAGTCAAGAGACCGACTGGACCAGGAAGTCATGTCGGTGGAATACATTATTTTAGGGTCTCCACTAGACTGGTCTGGACCTATCAAGTAGGCCGTGTTTGACTTTGTGGCCACCCACTCAACCTCTGTTAAGGAACTCAAGTTGGTATTTATTTCTTTCCAAATACTGTCCCCAGTCGGTATTGAGGGTAGAGAGAAAGCTGGAACTTGTATTACACTGAACATCAGTGTCAATATACAAATATATGACACCACTCTTTTTTTCCAATGATTCATTGTATGCCCCTTTCGTTTTATGCCCATAATCTGTCTAGATTATTATATACCACTTTAGTGCAAATTTATTACCATTTTCCCATAAAATATATTTATCCTTATTACATTTTTATAATCACTCTTCATAGAAATCTGCTTATCTTTTGGCAATGCATGTTGTGTGCTTCAGACTCTTGTATTCGTTTCATATGGCTCCTTAATGCTAAAAATCCCCCAGTTTTTAACTGAGGGATTTTCGATTGAACCATTAATGTTTTTTAACTTTATTAGTATTTTATAGACTAAGGAGGTACTGTGCGTACCTCGTCTTCCTCGCTCGTCCAATTTCAACACTAAGAATAGATAGAACAAGCCCTAAAGCAATACCAATGCTATCGATTAAAACGTCTTGAAGAAGACCGGTTCGTCCTGGTATGAAGGTTTGGTAAAACTCATCGAAGCAGGCGTATAGGACACAGCCTATAAAAATCATAATATACTGCTTTACCCTGGATTTATCCCGCATAAAAGCTAGAACAGTGAACATATACAGTCCGCAGTACAAAATGACATGGGCGGTTTTTCTAACCAGATATTTGGGGCTTTTCAGAAAGGCTGAAAGATTAACTTTCATGGTTTCACTCGATTTAATTTTTTCCTGAACCACTGTGAAGGAATCTTCAAAGGGTTTTGAGTCTTCCGCTGAAACTGTGGCTGGCCTTGATGATAGGGACAGCATGAGGATCAGCCAGAGTATGAGTGGGATGTATCTTAGGTGTTTTTTGTTCATTTTTGGTACCTTTTCTTGAGTTAGTCGTTCACAGTCACTAAATTTCATTTAAGAGCGCAGGAATATCACTGTCCGTAAGAATTCCAATGGGCATTTGATGAGACTTACCTGTTTCAGTAATTAATATAGCATCAATTTGATGGTCTTCCAGGGCCATATTTTCATAAATCTCTATGGCATCATGGACAGTTGCTTTCTTAGGTAAAAAACGTACTTGTCTATAGCGATCAGAGTATGTTAAGACTTCATCTAGCCGCATATTTTTTATATTTTCTATGGTCATATCAGAATTATTCGAAGACCCTTCCGAATCATCAGAAAGCACCTCAATGAGATGAACTGCAGAAAACATACCAATAAAGCCATCATCGCCAACCACAGGCACTTGGGAAAAGCCCTGCTTTTTCATAATATCAAGAGCCTTGCCAATGGTGTCTGTCTTGAAGACCCTGATAACACTGGTTCCAACCACATCAATCACACGTTTGGGTTTAGTGACTTTTTCATAAATCCGCTGAAACTCCTCCATGGCTTTTTCTGTGGGTTCAGCAATAACTTCCCCGTCCCTGTATTCATGGACAATGGCATTTCTAAGTTGTCCAAACTGTTTTAGAGTTGCCCTATACTTTCGAATAACAGCGCTCTTCATGGCCACTTCGTCAAGCATTCTAGAGTAGGACATGTTTCTATCCATAGAATACTTTTCTTTTAGAAAATGGTCTGTTTTATTATATACACTTAAAAATGTGTTTGCACTCGACATTTACTTGCTCCGTTTCTTTAGGCTATGCGATATAAAGGTCCCTAAACTTGCTCCTATTGTATCAATTACAACATCCTTGACGCCTGCACCTCTTCCTGGCACAAATGCTTGATGAAATTCGTCGCTCATGGCATACAACATGCATAGTGTTATCGTTAGAACTATATTTTTAGAGGCTTTTACACCTTCCATAAAAAGCGCCCGACTGACAAGACAAGCCAGAACAAAATATATTGTTAGATGGGCACACTTTCTAATCAGAGTGTGTAGAAGACTTTTGGTAATAATGCCACTAAGGGGTGTCATATTGATAATCGACATGACCCACTTGGTTATGGTCCCACTCATTTCGCCAGACTGACTGGCAGGTTGAGCTGAAAACATGAAAATGACAAACATCCATAAAATGACTGGAAGCCAGGTTTTAAGTCTGTCTACTTTATTGTGTGTTTTATTAATCATAATAGGCTCCCATTAAGACCCAAGGGTCACACGTACGGACTTGATGACTTGATCTGGACACTTTACTTCGGTGTCTCTTTCCATTTCAACTTCTTGAATCAGCAGGGCCCCATCACCTGTGAGAACAACAATGCCCTCGTCTTTTATAACCTGAATAACCTTTCCCGGTATACGACCAACATAATGGCCTACCTCGTAAGGCTCAGCCTTCCATATAGTCATTTTATCATTTTTGTACTTCGTAAAAGCCCCTGGGAAGGGTTTTGACGTACCACGGATTAAATTATATATGACTTGCATGGTTTCATTCCAATTAATTTCACCATCTTCAGGGTTTCTGGCACAGGTGTAAGTCGCTATTGAGTCATCTTGAACAATCCTAGTGACATTGCCTTTTATTAGTTCTGGCCATACTTCGTTTAATATAGACTGAAATGTGTCTATACAAGAGTTCATGACTGATTCAACATATTCGTTTTGACCAATGGCGATCTGCCTTTGAGCCACAATATCGCCGCAGTCTGCTTCTTTTTCCATATGAAATAAAGAGACGCCGCATTTGTCCTCCCCATTTATAATGGCCCAGTTAACAGGGGCAAAGCCTCTATATTTAGGCAGTAAGGAGAAGTGGGTGCTACATGCTGCATACTTGGCCTTTTTTAGAACAGTCTCTTTGATTAAGCGTCTAAATCCAAAGCAAAATATGTAGTCGATGTTCTCCTGATCTGTTGCTCTATCAATATCACTATGATTGGCGCCCTCATATACCTTAATATCATTTTTCTTACATAAGTCTATGATTGACTGGTCGTACTTTTCTATTTCATGGACATGTTCCTTATCGACGAAAACTTGTTTAATGTTTGCACCCAAATCAATAAGTGTTTTGAGTCCGGTGTATCCAATTTTGGTGCCTAGAAAGAGTACCACATTCATTGTTTATCCCTCTTTTATATTTTAATTTTATGCCTTTTACTTATTTTAGCATTTTCTCCTACGAAAAACACCATTTCAGCCCCAATTAAAGGGGATGAAATGGTGTCTGTTTTACTTTCGGTTGACATTTTCACGCTTGAAGACAACAGCTAGGGTCTTAATTAAGATTTTAAGGTCAAAGAGTAAGCTGTAATTTTCAACGTACTCAATATCGTATTTAAAACGTTCTCGAAAGCCCAGGCTGTTCCTACCCATTACCTGGGCATAACCTGTAATTCCTGGACGAACTTGAAGGCGCTTTTTATCTTCTTCCTCATAGAGCTTAATTTGGTCCGGTAAGTCCGGTCGTGGACCAATAAAGCTCATTTCCCCTTTAAGGATATTAAGCAGTTGAGGCAGTTCATCCAAGCTCGTTTTGCGAAGAAAAACGTCCCACACGTGTCACCCGTGGATCATTTTCAGCATTAAAGGTTCCACCATCCTCGCTTCTCAGATCAGGCGCGTTTGGTTTCATAGTGCGAAACTTGTACATGCTAAAGATGACGCCGTCCTTTCCCAGTCGTTTTTGTTTGAAGATTGGGTCGCTTCTATCCTCTAAGTAGATGGCTGTGTAGATCATTAGGAGGACTGGGGAGAGGAGTAGGAGGGTTAGTAGGGCTATTGATTTGTCTAGGGTTGTTTTTAGGCTATTTCTAATTTTCATACTAACCTCATATATTTCACAAACTTCATTTTGAATTCATTCCTCTTGTTTGGACTTATTCTGAATTCTATTGAGCAGACAAGACCTACTGAACATAACCATCTAAAACCCATTTAGGATACGGTTTTGTTACCTCTCCCGTCTCAGGATTTTTATAGTAAAAACAATACTGTAGCATGTAGGGTCTGCCTTCTGTATTAAATACCCATGAGCCTTTGAATGTTTGACCAATTTTTAGTTCTGTTAACTTTGGTTCAAAGTTGATGTATTTTGAGATGTTTTTTGATCGATTATTCCTAGTATCTCTTAAATCATAACCCATAGCTAGAAAAACTAAAGGTTTGTCTATTGGTCCTGTTTTTGTGAATTCAAAGATTACTTCATATTGGTTTTTCTCTTTTAAAGTCTTTAGTAAAATTGAGTCCAATTGTATTTTATCTTCAAAGTTAATTCCGGATTCCAAATTTAAATTTAGTGTCCATAGTTCCTTAAAATTAACCTTTTCAAACAGTCGTTTATCATCAATTAAAATTTCTTTCCGAGTTAGTCTCTCACTATCGCTATGCGAATAACGCCTCTTCATAAGTTTCCCACTGATCAAAGAATTATACAATAAATAGGACTGTTCTCCAGTTTTGTAGGTTCCCATAATAAGTTTCTTATGTCCGCTTCCACTAGATAAAGTCATATTATAAGACCCTTGAGGCAAATCAAAGGTGTCTTTATAAAAACCATGTTGATTTCTGATAGTCCATTCATATGTTTTATCTCCTTCAAAGCTTATAAACAGGGGATCATTTGGCCCATCTGAAAGCTCTAAAATCAACTCCAGACCTTCTTGGTCTACAAAAATTTGTGTGGTCTTGTTAACCAATGGTGAATAAGGTCTATACATAGAATGGAGAGTTTTTCCCATAACTAACATGGATAATAAAAAAGCAATAATTAAACTAAGAGATAATTTTTTTGAATGCTTTATCTTCCTTTGGTCTACTTTTTTATCTTTTTTCACTGGTTCATCAAAATCAGAATGATGTAGTTGTACATTCATTAAAGAGCTCGCACCAAAAACTATCCATAGAATACGTATATTTTCTATATTGAAAAAAAAAGGCGAAAGTCATGATAATTACCAGAAAACTTCTTGAAACTGGCCCCCGAGCTTCAACTAGACAGCTGGCTAAAAAATGCCAAAAACAAACTAAAACCAAGTATACCCCTTTCAGCAAAATATGTTACATATGTGTTATGGGGTACCTTTGGAGAAACCATTTTTTCAAAATAATCTGTTGTCACATCATAGCCTAGCTTTTCGTAATAGGATGTTGAAAAATTAGAAAATTGTCCTGGACCGACCCCTAATATGTAGTAATCTCTCCCCATCATAAAAGCAGCTTTTCGAAGGTCTGATCGAAACTCATTTGCACTATCCGTACCATAAAAAAAACGGTTTACCAAGTATTTATAGTTTTCTCCATTAAAATGCACATTGTCCAAAGTGTACAACCCACTGAGCGAAAAAAATGAAAGAGATAGTATCAATATTAAAACCTTCCACCTTTTAAAATTGGATATAATGAATAAAAGGAACATTAAACCAAGTCCCAACATGCTTGTTCTCGACCCAGTTAGAAAGACTCCCACCAAACTACAAAGACCTCCAACGAAAACTATAGACATTTTCATATAAATACTTGATAACTCAACATCCAGAAGTCGCCAACAAAACAAGAGACCCATTAAGCAAATGAATCCCGCTACATTGGGGTCATTTACAGTACTAAGCATCCGACTACCATCAATTGCCCATTCAACATGTCCGGTAACTCTCGCAAAAATCCCCAGACCTGAAAACAAAGTTGTTAAGCATATACCAATGAGTAAAAATCTTTTTTCAGAAATTATTCTAGCCAAAAGCCAGCCACCTAGAAAGTATCCTACAATAAGCATATTTTTCACATTTGAAATAAACAAACTATTTCTATATGATCTATCTGATACTGCCTCAGGATCTAATACTAAATAACCATATAGAGAAGCAACTATACCAACAAAAAAAAAGTGACCCAAATATCCATATGCTTTTATCGGCATATAACTCCTTTTGAAAGTCTGATCTTTTAAACATGGTATATACAAATAATACCACCATAAGCGGCCAAAGCATGTCCGCTGGTGAAGTATTTATAAAGATTGGTTCGTTTATTGTTTTTGTTATAAAAAGTTGTAGCAAAAAAAAATAGCATAAATGCCCTAGGTATACTTTTTCCCATACAACCGGCCCTCTCATCGTTATCTATGTTTGGATTATTTAAATCTTCATTTTAAAATTTATATAGCATAGTAGGCAATTCATCTACTATTACTTTGATTTTTTCTTTTCAAGATTTACACTGCGATTAAGTATCTCTACAAAAATAACATGTAGTAACATAGAACATTTAGCATCTGACATATCGATCGACTTACACACGCTTGGGATGTTGTAATATGACTTTGTTCTCCATTGTTAATTTGTAGAAGTGAAAATAACTTAGTCTTGTAACAGTGACATCAAGATTGAGTTTTCATAATGTAAACACTAGCTACATTAGTGGGTACTCAAATTTATTTGATGAGTTGTACGATCCGATTTGTGGCCAATGCTCTAAAGAAAAAACTAATCTATATTGTTTCATCAAATTTTTGTTAGAGTCAACTGTTGTGCGTAAAACCATCAAACTGCAGTAAGACTTATGTAGTTTTAAGTTTTTCATAATTCAGCCTAATGACATGTTAGTCTTTCTAGTATATTCCTGTAGACCAATATCCACTGTACTCGATTAGATAGGAAATATAGATCTAGGTCGATGCGTTAACACAAAAGCGAGAAATTACACTGCCAATTCTTCAAATTCATTCTGTATCATATAGAAAATACGACCGTGAGTTCTTCGATTATTATACCAACCTTTGATATATTAAAGAGTGATTTCTAAGCTTCAGAAAAATCACAGTAGATCTTGTGATAAACTTTTTTCTTTTTCAAGATTTCATGAAATGATTCAATCACAGCATTATCATATGGGTTCCATTTAGAACTATACAATATACGGCATTAATAATCGTCTGTTTTAATAATAGTCTCACCGCTTAAATGTTGCGACCTTCTGTCTGTGTGCAGGATTACATTTTCGCATTTTTAAGGCTTAGCCTAGCTTGATCACGGACACTAATGACAAGACTTTCATCTTTTGAAGCTATAACCAACTACTTTATGTATATAGTTATAAGCCCCCGCTTCTTAGTCTTCCTTTTCTCACGAATTTTAAGTTGCCCAGAACGACCTCAGATTTCATATATTTTCGGGTAATACGTTCATAAAAAAATATTTTCAGCAATACGCTTTGAAAACATGGTTTCTGTATTGTATCAAATGTGTTTCTTGGTAGGCTTAAAGCAGTAGAAATACTTTTGATATTATAATTACTTGTTAGTATATTTGCTGTCTCAAAAATGCTATTAGTGCATACTTTTTCGCTAATATGGTCCTAGCTTATTTTCAGTTCGGCAATTCACTAGGGAGTCATTGAATCTGAATCCTCCGGAGTCATAGGTTTGACTCATGTTACTACCAAATCATTAGAAATTGCGGATTTAACGAAAAAACTTTAACTGTGACCTGACGAAAAGTTGGTTACTGCCTTTTTTACAATTTCATTTTCCTCATTAAAAGCAGTGTACTTTCGTTTTAAGGATTTTTAATTCTATTGTTAAGTCTTGTTCGCTCTTCTGTTTAAACCCAATCTCACGATGTTTCTCAACCTGGTATCAATCGTATTCGGATAAACGTCTATTCTTCA
>LQAJ01000077.1_pt1 | contig 74220 bp, 87 predicted proteins | sample 1535811 | NCBI WGS metagenome assembly LQAJ01 (sample SAMN04331587, study PRJNA305678) | bioreactor metagenome | isolation source: bioreactor_6 inoculated with Wadden Sea sediment 2nd replicate of a... | place: Germany: Wadden Sea, Janssand Flat
AACCTCCAAATAATTAATAGTTATTTTAAGTAAAACACCTGTTATAAATTTCTAGCACGTAATAAATCATCTGCATATAAATACAGTTTTACCATTCTTTCATTTAACCTGCCGTGATGACTTTTTATACTCTTGTCGCCACGCCAGAAGTGCTGTCGGGAGTATATCTGTAAATGGTAACATTTCTTCCACGACGCCCAACAAGGCCATTTTTTTTATAGTTTGGAAATAGCATCATAATAAGCAGTCCACTGATTGGCCCCCATACAATGTCGGCACTTTCTCCAACCACAGAAAATGCAAAACTGCTCATACCAATCGCATCTATCATAACTGCGGCTAATAGTTTTCGTTTTTTTACCTTTTCAAAATTTTCTGTCTTCAACGTTTGTAATGATCTCCTTTATTTTATTATCGCTTCTATCTTTTAATTGGTCTCTACTCATGGTCTTTTACTTGATTTACCTTGATTCACAGAAAAGCAATTAATCGCATTTCACAAGAAATATTTTACTTAAAAGAAACGATATTCAATACATTTAGTATAATTACATGTATTTATAGTATAAATGATTTGTACCGTTTACGGAAGTATTAATTGATCATCTTGTAAAAAATAACCTAAGTGTCATTTAACTCTCATGCACTGACTACGGTCTGTAAAGTTTAGATGGAACAGGAGACAATCAAAGTAATCCCAGAATCCGCCTTGAATAGTATGCAGTAAACGCCTAATAATATTAAAAACCCCAAACCAAGGAGAACTTGGTTTGGGGACTATTACCACTTATCATCTAGTTTATCAGAGTAAAACTCTATCGCCTTTTTAAAGGCAATAATATCTTCATCTTTTGATGTCTCAGCAATGACCTTAAGCAAAATCTCCATTGCTTGTCCATGTTGCTCTAAATTATATAATGTCATGGCCAAAAATACTTTTAAGGCATTAACATCAAACTTCTCGAGACCTTCTAAAAACAAGGTCTTTGATTTTTCATATTCTCCGATGGTTCGGTATGTGCTTCCTAGACCCAGATAGGCTTCTTTTAAATCTTCATCGGGTAAACCTTGACTTATAGCCTTTTCATAGTAGGGAACGGCTTCCTTTTCTAGCCCCAGCACATCGAAACTCCAAGCACATTGATAATTCACCTGCGCATTTTAGGAAACTCATTTGCCAGCTCAATTAGTAATGTATTGGCTTCGTTAAGTTTTCCCGCTTCTCGCAACTCAATTGCATTTCTCAATCGTTCCATCATCCCCCCCCTTTTCTGTTTCTATTTTTTATGTTCTTTTTCTTCTTTTTAATCTCATCTAAATAAGAATACACAGTTACTGGGGAAACCTGAAGTCGTTTTGCGACCTTATCGACTGATCCTTTGGCAAGGAAAATCCCCTTATCGTGCATGAACCTTACCAGCTCAATATTTTCGCTTCTTTTCATCTGTTTTATGTCAACATTTCCTACCGTGTTTTCTATAAGTGTGTCAATAATATCTGATACATTATCAAATGAGTCAATCGTTTGTACCTCTACCTCTTCTGATGTGTAAGTGTTGTCTGATAAGAACATGTTCATGAAGGCCTGCATGTTTATAAATGTATCAATGTCAAAATTTATGCAAAATGCACCAATAACTTTCTCTTCACTATCCCGAATTAAAGACGTCGAGGATTTTATTTTCTTGCCATTAGGCAACTTGAATGTGTAGTTGGCTTTGTAGTCTTTTTTAAAATCTTTAGACAACAAGACTTCTCTAATTAAATGATCAAACGATTGACCAATTCGTCTGTCAGTGATGGTCCCATTTGCCACGTAAACAACTGAATTTTGTGGTGCTGTCAAATCATGTATAACAACCTCACAGTTGTTACCAAATGATTCTGCCATCATATCGGCTAAGGGTATATATGCTTTTAGGGCTTTTGAAATTCCCATAACGACCTCCTGATTTCTATCTATTTCTCAAACGTCTCTTTGGCTAGTCCCACTGGAAATTCCATGATACAGCCCTTGTGTGGATTTACAACTTGACTGATTCTCAAATTGCCTGCAAGAGACAGCAACATGCCACTTTGGGCATCGGTCAAACTAGAGTGGTCTTGTAAAAACATATGCATTTTTCTAGCAGCTAAAACACTGGCTTCATCAAGAGACGGGCTGGCTGCTGTTGTTAAATATTTTTCTTTTGAAATGACAAAGGGCGTTGGTATGTCTGTACGATTTTTCATCACATCAATTTTAACAGTGATCTTGCCACTCATTTCAAGGGCGCAGATGACGGTTTCACCATCTCCTTGTACAGCATGAATGTCACCCATCGACAGCAGACCACCAGAAACTTCCACTGGCAAATACACTATGCTTCCCATGCCAAGATCCTTAATGTCCAAGTTTCCACCATGCTCACCTGGCAATGCTGTTGATCGCACATCTTCTTTCGGTGCTGTGCCGATCACACCGATCATGGGTTTTATCGGCACTTTGATGTCATGATCAAACGCAATCATACCATCTTCTATTTTAAATCTACGACAGTGCGATCCTTGAATTTCATAAATTCCAGTCCCGCTTCGAACGCACATTGATCCCTGGTCCTGAATATCAATTTCTTTTATCTCAATTCTCAGCACATCGCCTGGTCTTGCTTCTTCAATATATAATGGCCCTGTGACGGGGTTGTTATTGTCCATATTAAGGGTGCTAAGCAATTGTCCATTTTGGGTGATTTGCTCACAGTAACAATCTTGGCACTTAAACTGAACCACATCACCACTTTTAGCAATGGCTTTGGCCTCTATCTGGGAATTAAACTCAAAATGTATATTGGTATTTTCAACAGTAGTCATTACTTGGCTCCTTTTCTTATAATGTTTTTACTTTCTAGGGTATAATACAATCCTTAGAATAACTCTTTAAATCGACTATAATCAGTGATCTGATTTGAGACCAGCACCACACATAGGTATTAGAGTGTCATGCAGAGGTCCATTTGTTTTACAGTGGTGCATGTAGGCAGCATAAGTAGCTGCTGAGGTGTGCTCACAATAAACCCCTCCTTTTGCTAGTCGCTCTCTAGCCTGTAAAATCATGTCCTCAGGTGCAATGATGACTTGAACTTTATATTTCTTAATATAGTCCATAATTTCAGGACCGCGCAGTGGCATGCCAATGGCTATACCCTCTGCTAATGTTGGCATAGGAAACATCTCAATTGGAGATTGGCTGCCACTTTCTATTGCTTTTATGAAAGGGGCACAGTGTTCACTTTGCACTGCGACCACGACTGGCATAGTCTCAATAATTCCGCTGGCTAAAAACTCCTCCAGTGCTTTCATAATGCCTATGAAAAGTGTTCCATTGCCAAGTGGAATAAAAATATTTGATGGCACACGTTTTAATTGCTCATAGACTTCATACATATAGGTTTTTGTGCCTTCATAAAAAAATGGGTTAAAGACATGACTCGCATAAAAAACTTTTTCTTCATCCACTTTTTCTCGACACACATGAGCGCAGTGATCTCTTGTACCCTCTACAACATTCACTCGAGCTCCGTGGGATTTAATCATATTTATCTTTTTATCGGATGTGCCCTCTGGCACAAATATTTCACAGTCGATGCCTAACTTAGCAGAATATGCTGCCACGCTATTGCCTGCATTTCCACTGCTGTCCTGGACAACACGCTTAACACCCATAGCTTTACAATGGGACATAAGGACCGCAGCCCCTCTATCTTTGAATGATAATGTGGGCATGAAGTAATCCATTTTCAGCATGACATCTTCTGAAAACTGAACTATAGGCGACATACCTTCACCTAAACTGGTCTCTTTCCAGGTGTCATTTTGTAGTGGCATAAAGGTCCTGTAGCGAAAAATGCTCCATGTGTCTTTGTCTATCAGGGACAAATCAAATTTCGGCACTTTCCACTCTAATTTCCATAGGCCCCCACATTCACATTTTGTGAGTCTGGTATCAACATCTGCCTTATGACCACATTTTGAACAAACAAATTTCATCTAAACCACCTCCGCAATGGCTTCTATTTCTATAAGACTACCATAATGCAGTTTTCCCACTGGAAGTACAATCCGTGCTGGCATATGGTCTCCAAAAAAGTCACTGTAAACCTTATCAACAATCTCCCAATCATCAATATTCGATATATACACTCTACATTGCGTAACATTATCAGGCCCAAGACCAGCGTCTTCTAAGACCATTCTTACGTTATCAAGCGTCATTTTTGCATGGGCCTCAACGCCCCCTGAAACGAGGTTATTTGTATTTGGATCAATGGCCAGTTGGCCTGATATATACAGATTCCCATTCGAAATAACACCTGGGGAGTAATGCCCCTGTTTTTCTTTTGGTTTTTTTGAAGTTATTTTTGACCATTTGAACACATCTCCTTTTCACTTTATACTGACATTTTATTTCATGACTGTTTTATATAGTCACTTCTTAAATTTTGATAGTATTACAGGACCATATATTTTTTTATTCGATTTATATAATTTTTTATAAGTGTATTCCCTTTTGCTCATTTCGTCAAACAAAATCGCGCATTTCATATAATTTTTTTTTATAAAAAAATAGCCCTTTTCAGGGCTATTGGGTTTCTTATATATTTGCTAGGACTCTTTATTTCATAGTAAGCTATACGTTCACACTCAGTAATACAAATCTTCATTCTCGTATTTATAATAGTTTTTTCTACACCATGATCTACCGCTTTTTTTAAACAACTATAGAATTATTTATATGAACACAAAATTGCGATTGCCTATTAGGATACAAGGCCTGTGATCTCCCCCGCCTCCGTGTGCTTTTCATGGTCTAGAAAATTCTTTTGGCACTTTGAATAAATACCAAGCAGTATTAAAGATCCAAGACTCATGAACACACAAATAAGAAAACCACCTCTAAGTGAATGATCCGCAACCTTGCCTATTACAACATTACCAAGGGATGCAATCAGCCCACCGACCATGGAATAAATGGACAAAATTGTCGCCCTGTCACGTCCATGAATGCTTCTATTTTTTATATCAACCTCTATAGGACCTATCATGGATATACTCAGAGCAATAACAAACACGCCTACAACACTAAGTATTGGCCCATTCGCGAAGATCAAAACCATGCAACTTAAGATAATGAACACAACCAGAATACTTATAGCCCGAACATCCCCTACTCTTTTACTAAAAGAACTGGCCTTTACTGACATAAGTCTAACAACCTGAATACCAGCTATAATGAGCCCAAAGTATTTTGGATCTATCCCACTTTTTACGTACTGGGCTTGATTTAGAAAAACTGTGATGGCTTGAGCCACTTCAACAACTAAGACCACAGCAACAACAAATATCCATATACTCTTATCTTTGAATGTGGTCTTAAAAAGACTAAAAATATTTGTCTTCTCATGACCCTTTACTTTCACCTCTGTCAGAAAAAAGTTACGATCATCGATAAACCATAGGGGAAAATAGTCAGCAGAGCGGTATATTCTAAAGAAACAGATACAATAATTGTTGATAATACGGATGCAATCATAAAGCCTAATGTTCCAAAAGCACTGTACCTGCCAAAAACTTTCTGGGCTTGAGACGTATCGATAGAGTTATAAATTATCGCTGTATCGCAACCTGATAATCCCGATATTACCACAGATAAAATAATGCGCTCAAGTAAAAACGATTCAAATGTGTGGGCCATATAAAAGACTATCTTTGATAAAAAGAACAGAGTATTCACCACAATGAGGGTTTTCTTATATCCAAATCGATCTGAAATCCAACCCCAAGGGACTTCTAAAAGAATTATGAGCACCCAGGATATTGACTCAATAATAAAGATTTCAGACATAGAAAGACCCCTAGCTTGTCTAAATAGAGTCGCTACGGGACCATAAAAAACAAAGCCTTGCAAAAACATAATCGCATACATTAAGTACACGTTCTTCATCTTATTCAATTTGAACACCTCCGAATTATTACAAAATAAACCAATGCAAAATAAAGCTTTTAGAAAAGCTTTTAAAAGATCCGTTTGGAATTAGTTTTGTAAAACTCGATGGAATCAAATTGGAAGATACATTTGCAAGTCTCCTTGTATTTTCTGTCAAGAATTGAATATCTAGTGCTTGACACGACATAATTTTCTGTCAATATGATATAGTATATTTACACCCAGGTCAAATCGCACAAATCAAAATGTTATTTTGCACTATTTAACCCCTCAACTGCGCAAGAACATCCCTTATAAACCACTGCATTATAGTTTATGCATATCCTCAATTTATCAATAATCATAAGTAAAAAAAAGTGACTATGAATCCAGCATAAGCCCGATCATAGTCACCACTGTTTTTCAATATATTATTTGTTGCTTGCCTTAGCCATTAGAGGTTTCGTTTTTTTTTCATCAACTCTAAGGTCTTTGTCCATGTAGTGGTTTACACCAGCGATAATGATGCCACCACCGATGAAGTTACCAAGAGCAACAACGCCAAAGCTTGTTAGGATACCTGCCACAGTGATATTTGCTCCGTTAAAGAAGGCCATCATTAGGTAGAACATATTAGCGACAATATGCTCAGTGCCACTTAATACAAAGACTGCGATTGGGAACCAAACAGCTATAACCTTGCCAATGACAGTTTTTCCACTGTAAGCCATCATAACACCCGCACAAACAATGATGTTACAAAGTACTGCACTTGTAAACATACGGCCAATTGGCATAGTTGTTTTTGTCACTGCACTCTTAGCCACGATTTCTAGCATGTGCTCACTGAATATGCCAGCACCCGTGCATAATAAAGCCATAATGATTGCACCCACTAGGTTAGCAGCAAGTACAGTAAAAAGCATTTTCATGAACTTTCCAAGATTTACTTTTTTCTTATAAACGCTTAGAATGGCCATACAGTCACTTGTAAATAGTTCACTACCCAGTAGTAGAATAGCAATGATGCCCGTTGGGAAGACCAAAGCGCCTAAAAACTTTCCAAGACCTGGGTCAGTTGTATATGCAACCAACTTAAAGTAACCAATTGCACCTACCGCAATGAACATACCTGCTAGGATCCCTTGCAGAATTAATGCTCTAACTGGTTTCTCAGTTTTCCCCTTACCTGCTGCGACAATGTAGTCAATAATTTCGATAAATGTTTTCATAGCTTCCCCCGATTTTAGTAATAGAACAACCTGCCATACTTCACTTAAATCTCTCCGTTCCGTCATGTCAAAATTTTTAAAATCGAGACTATTAGACATGGATAAACGAAGTTTTAATGTTGTATTTTTGCAAGTGTCTGAAAAAATAATTTCCTGTGGTACATTATCATATTTTTAACAGGGACACAAGAAATTTTATGAAAATTATCTTATTTTAGTATTGTGTTGATTTATTTTGTTGCGACCGCTTCAAAAATTATTGTATAAATTCAAATTTTAATGAATGATTCAGAAGGCATGAAAAGAGTCATGCAGTCAAATATTTTGCGCCTTAAAACTACCACATCAGTGATACGCTCATTCAAATGAAAAATAATAAAAATCTCTCAAATTGCATATTCACAACCGAGAGATTTCATCTTATTAGTCATCGTAACCGTTTTTATTCGGTATGCCTACACTGATTTCAACAAGTTCCATTATTTCTTTGACATTCTTCTTATGGACCGATGCTTCATACATTTGCCGTCCGTGACTTATGTCGATTTCAGCGTCTGAAGTTACACCCTCTTCAGCATCATGTTCATTATTAGAAGATTCAATTGGTATACGACTTATTAAAATCTTATTACCGTCACCATCAATCATATAGGTTGATGCGTACTCCCCATCTTTTTCAACGACGATTTGTTTCTTGCTGTCTGATTCTTTTTCAGCTTTTTCACTTTGTTTTTCTGATGTTTTTTGAAAATCTAATATTCCATTAGACTGACTCACTTTCAATTTCAACCACCTTTCTAGTAAAAATCACAGTGGTTTTTAACCCTAGTTATTTTCTTCTACCAAGAATTCTTAGCATGTATAAGAATAGGTTAATGAAATCAAGATATAGTGTCAGGGCACCCATAACAGCTGCCTTTTGCTCCATCTCTTCTCCAGAAAATCCCCTAGCTCCGATGTTTTTTATCTTTTGAGCATCGTATGCAGTCAGTCCAACAAAGATCAGAATTCCTGCATATGTAGTTATCCAGTAAACAACTGGGCTTCTAAAGAATATGTTGACTAATGAGGCCAGGATGACACCAATAAGAGCCATTATGAGTAGGCTTCCCATTTTCGTAAGGTCTCTTTTCGTAACATGACCATAAAAGGCCATTAAACCGAACGTACCAGCTGTGATAAAGAATGTAGAAGCAATTGAACTCGACGTATAGACGAGGAATATACTTGCTAGGGTTAAACCATTAAGAATGGCATAAAAAATGAAAGTCAATGTCGCTGTCTGTGCAGACATTCTATTAATGGATCTGCTTAGATATATAACAAGTCCAAGTTCTCCAAGGACCAGTCCGTAAAATACAATACGACTGCCAAATATCATTCTCAATAAAGAGGGGGTATACGCGGTATAAAGGGCAACCACCCCTGTTATGGCAAGAGCCATTGCCATCCATCCAAACACCTTCGTAATAAAGGCACTTTGTACTTCACTCATGTCGTGTGAATCGTAGTAATCATTCTGATTCATAATAAACCTCCTAGATGCTAATATCGTATACCAGATTATAACATATTCATCTGCACTATAACATTACAATAGAAATATCACTCAATAAATATAAAATACAACATGAAAAAAGCCTTTCTCCTACAGAAAGACTTTTTCCATGTTGTGAGTTTTTACACTATAAGCCATTATAAATGTAAAAAGGTACAATGCTGTAAATCTATTTATAAACGCTATAATCGAGCTCACTTTCGCTTTTGGCAACGATTAGCGCTGTATAAACATCTGAATCCACATTTAAAATTGTTCTTAGCATTCCAACGAACCATTCCACCCCTGCAAATATGGCAATGGCTTCAATAGGAAGCCCCATCTGTGGAATGATTATGGCCATTGACACAAGACCAGCTCCTGGTACAACTGCATTAGACAATGACACAAGCGTGGATAGGGCAGCGATAAATAAATACTGACCAGTTGTATAACTCGCCCCATAAATTTGAGCAATGGTTACCACGGTAATGGCCATGTGCATGGCCGCTCCATTGCTATTCAGTGTCATTCCAAGCGGCAACACAAACTGTGACACCTGCTCACTAATGCCTAGCTTTTCTTTGGCATCTTTCATTTCTGTGGGTAAAGTGATGGCTGAAGATGTCGTTGCAAGAGCAACAATAGACATTTCAAACATACCTTTTATAATATGAAACACACTCACCCTACAATAGATGGCGACTAAAACCGTAAAAGCAGTAAGATATATAGCTGTCGCCAGTCCATATGCCCCCAAATAACGCATAAGGGGCATTATAACCCCCACACCCAATTTGCCAATTGTGGCTGCAATAAGGGAGAATATACCTAGTGGTGCCATTTTCATAACCAGCATGACTAATTTTAATATAATTGCATTGAAAACTTTTACATGCTCTAGAATATGGTTATTGTTGCTTTCCACACGCACATAACTCATAGCTAGACCAAATAGAACAGAAAAAATAATAACTTGTGCTATGTCACCTTGTGCCATAGACTGAATAATATTTTTTGAAAAGAACCTTAAAATGGTATCTGACAAGTTTCCAATAGAACTCGTATCTATTTCAACACCTGCGGTTAGACCTTCAAGATTACTAATATGACCAGGCTCTAATATGAGTCCCATAAAAATTCCAAAGAGTGCTGCTAAAAATGATGTCCCTAAAAAAATTGAGACGGTTTTAAGTCCCCTGCGACTTAATTCCTTACGATTTAACCCACCAACGGCTTCAATAATTTGCCCCATGACAAGAAGCACAATGGACATCTGAATCAGTCTTAGAAAAATATCTCCAACAAGCTTAATGCCTGAAATACGCCCTTCAAAAATGACACCGGCAATAATTCCAAGCGTCATGGCTATCATGATTTGCCCCGTCATGCCCAGTTTCTTTTTTTTCATATACGACCCCCGAGTCAACCAAGTCGACTGTTTTAACTTTAGGAAATTTAGTAAGACAGACTTGTCCTATAAGTTGAGTGGAAATGGAAGCCCCATTTCCACCCGCCTTCCAGTATATTTCATTTCTTTTTTACACATGTTGAAAAGTAAAGACTGCATGTCTATCTTACTACATAAGAAATAAATATAAAGTATTTAATTTTAAATTACCTTTACCGTATTTTATCAAGCAATTAGAGCCTTACAACTGTACCAGCTCCATCTTTTATATTGCCTAAATTATCCAGGGACGTGATAACGGCTTTGCCCCTTGGTGTCGATTCAACAAACTCAATGGCCGCTTGAATCTTAGGCAACATGCTCCCTTTTTCAAATTGATCTTGAGCTATATACATTTTCAACTCATCCACACTGATTTCTTCCAACTTTTTCTGGTCTGGCTTATTATAATTAATAAACACATTGTCAACCCCAGTCAAAATAATGAAAAGGTCAGCTCCAATTTGTTCTGCCAGCTTTTGAGAAGCAAAATCCTTATCAATAACGGCTTCTACACCTTGGTAGCCAGAATCTGTTTTAACCACCGGTGCACCACCGCCACCGCATGAAATTGTAATAACATCATTGTCAATGAGCTTTTTCACAGCATCAAACTCCACAATACCGACTGGTTTTGGAGATGGTACGACCTTTCTGTAGCCTCTCCCAGCATCTTCGATATATAGGTTGCCATCTCCAGCGGCTTCTTTTGCCTCTTCTTCTGATAAGAAGGGACCAATGGGTTTCGTGGGATTAGAGAATGCATCATCGTTCTTATCAACACTTACCCGTGTGACAAGAGATACAACTGTTTTATCAATGCCATTTCTCTGCAAAACACTGCTCATCTCATTTTGCATCCAGTAGCCAATACTCCCTTGAGTCATTGCCACGCAGGTATCAAGGGGCATTGCTGGATTCTTATCACTGTCAGCCGCTTGCTGCTGAAGAAGCAAGTTGCCCACTTGTGGTCCATTCCCATGAGAAATGATCAATTTATTGTTGCCGGACACAAGGTCTGCCAGTTTTTCGCAAGTGGAACGAATGGCTTGGATTTGGGCGTTCGCTGAAGCATCATCAGATAGGATGGCATTGCCACCAAGCGCCACTATAATCTTTTTATTTTCCATATCATCAACCTCTTTCTAAAAATCCTTATAGCTTTAATCATTCTTATCTTCTGCAAATGTAATAAAGATCACCATACCAATAAGGAGAAGAACAGATGCCAAATAGAATCCCACTTTCATCGATCCTGTTGTATCAGCGATCCAACCTGTAATATATGGCGCTAGGATTGCACCAGACATGCCCACGAAGTTATATGCGCTCAGTGTTGTTGATAGAGAACTCTTCGGTGCATTTTTGGTTACAAAAGCAACCAGAATTGGGTCAAGAGCCAGTTTACCTGTTAATCCATATACCAAAAGAGCTGCAATAAGCAGTGTACGGCTGGTTACAAAAGCTATACCAAAAGACGTAATAATTGATAGGGGTACAAGGAAATAGATAAACTTTTTTGTTGTCTTATACTTGTCAGATAGTCTTGCAAGAATGAGAGCACCTGGGATAGATGCCCATGGAACGAGGGATGATATAAAGCCTACACTCGTGCCTGCAAAGCCTCTTTCTACCTGAAGAAACTGTGGCAACCAAGTTAAAATTACAAAGTTAGCATATATAGAACAGAAACATAATATAAAAGTAACAAGTAAGTTCTTGTTTGAAATAATTGCTTTGAAGCTGAACTTTTCAATTGATTGACTTCCTGCTTCAGATGCGCTTGTCCCCTGGAATTTTGCTTCAACACCTTGGCTGTGTGCATCTTCAGGTCTAATAACCTTTTCCTTAAGCATTGAGAAATAAAGCACACCAAGCAAGACAGTTGGTATAGCCATTATGAAGAAAGGCTGGCTCCAGTGCTCTCCATTTTCAAGAACAATTTTACTGGAAAGCAGGTAACCCAGTGATGTACCAAAGGCCATACCACTATTAATGATAGCCGTTCCCAGTGTTAGCTTCTTTGTTGGAATTGATTCTGTTGATAGGGCATAACCCGGACCGTAGAAGGCCGCTTCACCAATACCGGTTAAAACTCTGTAAAGCATGAAAACGCCAAAGGCACTTGCAACACCACTTAAATATGTTGTCACACCAAATAAAATAAATCCTAATGCAATAACGAGTTTTCTTCCCAACTTATCAGCAACAATTCCAAATGGAATTTGTGTCGCAGCGTATGCTAAGAAAAACACACTGTTTACCAAACCTAGCTGAGCATTACTTAGACCAAATTGGGCACCGATCTGTCCCATAACTGGATTTAAAATCGTTCTATCAGCATACATAAGTATCCAACCGAAGAAGCCTAGTGCAACAACTTTCCACCAATAACGTTCAGACACAGGTACAGCCTTGTATCGCTCTACCAAGTTTGCCTTTCTTGCCTGTTCCATAATAAACCCTCCCTAAGAACTTAAAAGATATTTAAGTCCAAGTAGAAATCCAAATAACGTGTCATTTCCTGATGTATGACCATAAGCCTGTACTTCTTTTATAGTCCTGTTGATTTCATCAGTGTCTGATATTTCAAGTAAGCCTATCAATTTGATAAAGTTTTCACTCAAGTGATCATTAAAAAGAGCCTTATAATAAGCCAAACTCACAAAGGTTGTCTCCCGCTTCATAAGTGATTTTTTAAAGTTATGCTCCAATTTTGATCTTCACAGAAAGCCTTGAGTGCCATAGTAAATCCTGCTAACATATCATCTCCACTTGGGGTAAGTCCCAGACCTCGCCCAATAAAAAAAGCAATATGTTCGCTTAAATCATTTAGGAGCAACCTAGAATGAATAAGTTGCCCAATATGATAGCGGGTCTTGTCATTCACACAAAGTCCTATGATTTGTGTAAAATCAAAAGCATTTAAACAGTCATATAACTTCGTTTTAGCAATCGATCTCTTATTGAAGTGAATCCGTGGCATTCTTAGATCAACCACCCGGTAGTCCTGTGTTTTTATACATATGTTTTTTTTGATCCGTATATTGTGACTTGTCCATTCCTTTTGACAACCAAATCCTCAACCCGAACAGAGTGCATCAAGTCTTCAAATAGATCATCAGGCATTTGAATACCAATGGCTGATAATGGCTGATCACTTGCGCTGACAAAGACGGCTGCTTCGCCAAATTGAAAGTTCATGCCTTTTTTAAATACACTGTGCACTTTGCCCATTTCATGTTTGTTTAATAGAGGGGGCAATAAACTGCTGATTGCCCCTCTATTTGAATCAATTGACATGACTATTCAACCGAAATACCAAGTTTTTCTGCATAGGCCACAAGTGCCTTTTCAAAGCAGGCAAGCGGCGCACGTACAGTGCCTGCACCCACTTGACCAATACCAGGTTCTCTATGTGCAATCCCTGTATTGATAATTGGTGTTACGCCGGAATGAACAACTTTTCTAGCATCAATGCCAAGGCAAGCGCCCTTGAAATCCCAAGTTGGAATGCTCCAGTTGGCATTGTTGGATATGCATATTTCATCCATCTCATTCGAAATTGCAAGTGCATCTTCAAATCCACCTGCACCAACAAATCTAGTAACGCCCGGTGCAGCGACCATGGCCATGCCGCCAACACCAACCGTTTCTGTAATGGCACTATCACCAATATCAGGATTGGCATCTTTTTCTGAGTACCCAGTGAAATACAGACCATTTGGCATGTTCACCGGTGCAGTAAACCACTGGTCACCCATACCAGAAATTCGAATACCAAAATCTCTGCCATTTCTCGCCATGGTTGTGACAACTGTGCCACTTTCTATTTTTCTAGCGCAGTCAACCGTGGCCTTGCCAGCTGCCATCATAATATTCAAGAAGAATTGGTCTGTGTCAGCTAGGAACTTAATAACGCTGTATCTCTTCTTTTCATCAAGATCCAGTTCGACGATAAGCGGTGTGATTTCTTTCAAGAAGTTCAGGGATGCAGCAATATTCCTCTGATGGAACTCATCCCCCATAGTGATGGATTTCGCAATCATAACATTGAGGTTAAGTCCACCATCTTTGCGCTTTAGTGCCATTGAGAGCACTGGACCAAGCACATCACGCATCCACCGGAGTCTATCGACAACTTCCTGCGAATACGCGCCAAAGCGAAGTACCTTACCAATACCTTCATTAAGGGTACAGTAAGCCATTGTACCATCAAGCATATTTTTAACAACAAGGACTGGCATGTTTCCAGAAGTGATACCACCCATAGGGCCTACTGCATTGTGGTGGTGACATGGCGAGAATGAAACCGTGCCATTTGACAGAATTTCTCTCGCTTCATCTTCTGTAGAAGCCCAGCCTTCAAAGAGGACTGCACCAATACAAGACCCTTGCATTGGGCCAGTCATATCTTTAAACTCAATAGGTGGTCCGGCATGTAAAATAACCTTGTTCTTAAGCACATCTATCACAGAATTTGCTGGCACGACATCCATGAGGAAGGGCTGAGAATTTTTCATCTGCTCAATAACATCTTGATTGGATTTTTCAAGACCTTCAATTTTATCAAGTAGATTCAGTATTTTAATAAGCTTCTTGTTTCCTCCTGCCGCAGGTTCCAGTCATACTGAACGGTTTTGGCACCATGCTCAATGATTGAATCTGTAAAACTCTTCAGACCAACATTAACAACACGAGGCTTAGTGTTTAAAAGGTCATGAACTTGCTGGCTGATCTCAGGTAAAGAAGTGGTCTTCACATCTATTTCAACCCTTTGCTTGTCTATACCGATATAATCAATACCTTTTAGTTTAAGGGCCAGACGAACGGCTTTTGCATTGCTGTCTTCCACTAAGACACCTACATTTTCAAGGGTCTTTACCGCCTCGTCATAGTTTTGTGGGTCTTGCTTAGTGCCACAAACTGTCGCAACAAATTCTAGTGTGCGCCCTTGTGCCTTGGCTGTATCTTTAGCTTCTGTAACGGCCTCACAAAGAGCCCCAGCCATATCTGGATGAGAACCATACCCAAGCACACAATCAAATAAAATTACACCTGTGTTCTCATCTTGAGCATACTCTTTAATTTTGTTGATTCGTACTTCTGGATCAATCATTGGATGCGGTTTGCCTTGGGTATACATATCATCACCCAAGTCCATAACCTCATAACCATTTGCATTGAGAATATAGCCTTCTTTTTTAACAAGTCCGCCTAGTTCTAGTGCGTCGGAAATAAGCATACCCGCTTCAGCTGCTAGGGTGCCTCCTGAGTAAAGCCCTTTTACAGTTTTCTCTTTTGCAAGCTCACTGGTCACTGTGTTTTTAAGATCTTCATTGTAATTCGCTTTAACATTTTCCCCACTTGCAAGATCAACAGCAATCTTTGCAGTCTCTTCCAGTGTATGAGCCAAATAAACGTTACCCTCATGGCTTTCTGGTTTCTCACCTAGAAAAATGGCGACCACTGGCTTTGTAAAACTATGAAGCAGTTCAACAATTTCATCACGAACACGCTTGGCTGGTGGCTTTGAAATAAGAACAATAACATCTGTTGGATCATGTTGTTCAAGACCTAGAAGGGCGTCTTTTGCCGTAATGGCATTAACTTCTTCACTTAGATCTCGCCCACCAGTGCCCACAGCATGAACCACACCGCCACCTAGACGTTCAATAATAGTGGTCACTTCTTGAATGCCTGTGCCTGAAGCACCTACAATACCAATATTGCCTGGTCGAACCACGTTGGTGAATGCCAGTGGCACACTGGAAATGATGCCTGTACCACAATCCGCCCCCATAAGCATAAGACCTTTATCATGGGCTTTCTTTTTTAATCGCGCTTCGTCTTCAAGTGGAATATTGTCTGTGAATGAGAAGACGTTTAGTCCAGCATCCAGCGCTTTTTCAATCTCATCTGCTCCATATTCACCTGGAATGGAAAAGAGAGCCAGATTGGCATCAGGAAGTGCTTTTAGAGCTCCATCCAAGCTGTTAACGTTTTCAAAGTCACTTTTTTCTGTTTTCACTGCTAGATCATTTAGAAACTTTTCTGATTCTGATAAGACTTTTTCTACAACAGCTTCATCTTCAGTGTCTACCAAAATAACCATGTCACTTGGAGACGCAGCTTCAGCGTCTTTTGTCATTAGACCACTGTTTCTGAAAATATCTTTGTTTGCATCCGTTCCCATCATTATGGAACACTTTGTCACACCATCTAGATTATTGATGGAATTTGTTAACAGCATCAAATTGATTGAGTCCTGATAGCTGTTTTTCTTAATCACTGTATATAACATTTTCAAACCTCCTCGTATGCGGTAATATAAATATATCACCGGTTTCTTTGCATTTCATTGGCATGAAATTCTAGAAAAACGACGTTTTTTTTATACTTAGAGGATAAAGAGGTGGGAAAATGAACGCACTAGACTTGCTTAAAATAAAACCCCTGACGGGGGCAAAACTTATTGCCGGACAGGCTGGTATGGAAAATAACATTAGTGGTGTGAATGTGCTTGAAGCCACTGACATTGAGAATTGGGGACGTGAAGGACAGGTCATACTGACAAGTTTATTTGCCCTTAAAAATCTAACTGACCAAGACTTAGACGCTTTTTTCAACAAAATGCATACAATCGGTATTGCGGCCATTATTGTGAAAATTGATCGACTTGTCCAGTACATTCCTGAGATGGTTATTCATTTATGCAATAAACATGGACTCGTTTTAATTCAAATTGATAAAGAAACCAAGTATGAATCCATCATACTTGAAATACTAGAGCCTATTATAAATCGTAATATGTATCTGCTGAACAGGTATTACGATGTCCATAGCGAGATCACCCGTATTGCTATGAAATGCCATCACTGGAATCTGTCTTAAAAGAATTTAAAACCATGATCAATATGGATTTAAGCCTTGTGAACAAAGTGAAAAACGCCCAAATCAGTACAAATACCGAGCTAGAACATTTTCAAGTGATCAACCATTTTGAAATTGAAAAGAAGAAATATATGTATTACACTTATGAACGGTATGGTGTTAAATACCTTCAAAATGGTCGTGAAAGCTATGGCAACCAGATACGGGTCAAAATTCCTTGCCTTGACTACAATGACTACGAACTCATCATCCATGAACTGACATCCACCATACGCGAAGAGGACTTCATGGTTCTAGAAAATGCCGTTAAGTACCTACAAATGGAGCTGTTAAAAAAGAATGCGCTCTCGCAAAATATTTACCAACAGAAAAACAGCATCATCAGTGACCTCCTCAACGACAGAATCCACGAGGAAAAAGACCTTGACGATGTACTCGATTACCTTGATATGACAAGCTTTCCACTTTACCAAGTGATTATTGTAAAACTCATTCAAGAAGAGGATAATAAGGCCTTTGAGTGGTCTCTCGATATGACAATAAAAAGGTTGCGTTATCATTTCAAAAACCATATGAATCACTTTGCATTCATGGAAAAAAACAATCGGATTGTCTTACTTCTCAATATTCCAGATGAAGATAGCCTTTTATACACCAACCACGTTCAAAAAAATTATGACCCAGTTTGAACATATTCATAAAAAAAAAGAACTTTAACTACCAAATTGGCATAAGTTCATCGTGTCGGAAAGAGACTCTTGGCAATGGCAATCAAGAGGCCCTGGATACGCAAAAGATCCTCAACCTCTTTTACCCACCGGATAGTGTTTTAGAGTATGCTTCCTTAGGTATATACAAATTGTTTTTAAGCGCTGGTAATCTGGAGACTTTAGAGACATTTGTCTCTCCAAAACTCAAGGCCTATAAAGAAGATCATCCCGAGCTTTTTAAAACCCTGGCACTTTTCATTGATAACAATCAAAACTACTTAAAAACAGCGGAATCTTTGTTTTTACACCCAAAAACTGTGCGGTACAGAATTGATAAAATAAAAAAACAACTAAACATGACCTTTGATGATTCTGAATCAATAATTCATATTCAAATAGCATCACGACTTTTTAAACTCCTCGATATGCAGTCATCCTAACTACAATTTATCTCTCTTAATAAAACGCTTGCAAATTACCTATTTTGCTTGTCTGTTAAGTCAAAAAAGGAGCTGCTACAATGACACGAATAAATGAATCTCCGAAGCATTACACCCTGACAACAAAGTCAAACTTTAAAATTGACATGACCCTTTACTCATCTGATGACTATAAAGATAAACCAACCATTCTCTACTTACATGGCGGTGGTCTCCTCTATGGACATAGAGATGACTTACTACAGGTTTATATTGAGCTTATTTTGAATAAAGGTTATAACCTGCTTAGCCTTGACTATCCCCTTGCACCAGAGGCGAATCTGAAAGAGATTTTAAGATCCGTTTATGAAACTGTAGAGGCACTCATTAACTCTATGTTTGACACGATGGGACTTACAAATAACAACTACCTGATTTTTGGACGTTCTGCAGGGGCCTATCTGGCCCTTGCAACCTGTAAGAAAATAATTGAAAAAGGGACAAAGCCACCCCACGCGCTTATTAGTCTATACGGCTATACAGGATTTAATGCAGACGCTTTATAAGTCCAGCCCCCTATTACACTGCACTTCCAAGGGTTTCAGATGCCTCTGCCCAGTCTATGCTTAAGAACCACTACATAACACTGGCCTCCATAGAAGAGAGATTTTCCCTCTATGTGAAAGCCCGACAAGAGGGCACATGGACCAAGTATATTGGCATAGACCTAGACTTTGATGATTACTGCGTCACCCAAGATGACCTCAAAAGTTTTCCACCCACAATAACAGCGGCATCGACCCATGATCCTGATGTGCCTTATAGAATGTCAAAGTCAATCAGTCGCATTGTTCCTCGTTCCAAATGCATAACCGTTTATGGACATGTTCATGACTTTGATAGAGACATAAAAAATCCACTAGGACTTGAAGTCTATGAAAAAATCATGACATGGATTGAACAAGTCTAGTGGTTTCAGAAGGCAACTTGGCTGGTGAACACGTGGCATTCTAGGATTTATTCCGTGTTGAAAAACAAGAAAATTGCTGAACACTGGGATGTTATTGAAGCAATTCCACAAGAAGACCAGTGGATGAATGACAACGGAAAATTCTAAAACTGAGTTTGTCATAAAATTTCATAGGCACAAAAAACAGGTCTTTGCAGACCTGTTTTTTTATGAATAGACTTGTAAATATACCTATTCACTCATCTTCTTCGACTTGTCCATACACGCAACCATGCTCTCAATAACGGCAGATCTAAAACCTGTTCTTTCAAGATTTCTAACTGCTTCTATGGTTGTGCCACCTGGTGAACACACCATGTCTTTTAAGGCCCCTGGGTGCATGCCGGTTTCTGTGACCATTTTTGCAGCGCCCATAACAGTCTGTGCCGCAAATGTGTATGCCTTGCCTCTTGGCATACCGCCCTGGACAGCGGCGTCAGCCATCGCTTCTATAAACATAAACACATAGGCTGGTGCCGATCCACTCACACCAATAACAGCGTGAATTAAAGATTCTTTAACTTTCTCAGCCTTTCCAAAACCACCAAACACTGTCATTAGGTCTTCTACTTCTTTATCAGCCACAATATCATTTGGACAAATAGCCGTAATACCTTCTCCAACCAAGGCCGGCGTATTTGGCATTGTCCTAATGATATTTTTATCTGCGCCAATAATGTCTTCCATTTGCTTGATTGTCACGCCTGCTGCTATGGAAACAACCACCTTACTCGCGTCAAGGTCAGCTTTTATATCACTCAATACAAGTGGATAGATGTTGGGTTTAACTGCAACAACAACCCAGTCACATGCTTTCGTTAATTCTTTGGCAGTAGCTGAAACAGAGACCCCATAATCTTTTTTCAGTTCTTTGACTTTAGAAGCATTCGGGTCAAAGATGAAGACATTTTCACCTTTAATGACTCCAGCACCAACAATGCCACCGATCATAGCACTGCCCATATTGCCTGTTCCGATAAAACCAATCTTTTTTTCCATAGTCCGCTCCTTTATTTTGACCTGTATTGGTATAATCACTTGGTCCATGTTTTCATTCAGGCGCCGCAAAATTACAGATTCCTGTCGTATCCATACATTATATGTTTTTACTTCATATCTATACATGGCATGGCTTTTGTTTATATGATATTTGTCAAGTTGCCTAGTTAAACTTTTGCTCTGTTCTCTCAATAATTTCATCTTGCAAAGCTTTGTCTAAATTATTGAAATGGTCACTATAGCCCGCCACACGTACAATTAGATCATTGTAGTCATCTGGATTGGCCTGGGCATCAAGTAGAACATTTTTGTCAATAACATTAAATTGAATATGGTGTCCATCTAAGGCAAAATATGTTCTTACAAGAGAGGACATATTATCAAGACCTCTTTCGCCTTCCACAACTGATGGGGTAAATTTCTGATTTAAAAGCGTTCCACCAGTGTTTAAATGATCCATCTTAGAGGCTGACTTTATAACAGCTGTCGGCCCCTTTCGGTCAGCACCCTTGGCAGGTGAAATCCCGTCTGGAAGAGGTTTGCCTGCAAGTCTCCCATTGGCAGAAGCCTTCATGACACTTCCAAAATAAACATGGCAAGTGGTTGGCAACATGTTTATACGATAAGCTCCACCCTTCATGTTTGGTCGACCTGTAATTGATTTATGGTAGAGACTGAATACATCCCGCATAATTTCATCAGCATAGGCATCATCATTACCATACTTAGGTGTTTTGTTTTTTACCAAATGATGCACCATATCATGACCCTCAAAGTTGTCATCAATGGCTTTCATAAGTTCATCCATCGTGAAGCGCTTCTTCTCAAAAACATTATACTTTATAGCTGACAGACAATCCGTAATGGTTCCAATACCCACACCTTGTATATAGCTGGTATTGTATCTGGCACCACCAGCATTATAGTCTTTTCCAGTTTTTATGCAGTCATCTGTAATAACTGACATGAATGGGGACGGCATGGTTTCAGCGTAAATTTTCTCAATAATATTATTGCCCTTGATCTTAATGTCCACAAAATGCTGGACTTGCTTTGCATAGGCATTAAAAAGTGCATCATATGACTCAAAATCTTTCGCATATCCCAGTTGAAGCCCAAGTTGTTTACCGCTGTTTTCATCATAACCGTTACTCAGTGTCAGCTCAAATATTTTCGGAAGATTAAAATACCCTGTCAGAATAAAGGCCTCCTTGCCAAAGCAACCTGTTTCTATACAACCACTCGCTCCACCACCTCTAGCATCTTCAATGGTTTTACCGGCTTGCAACTGCTCCATAACTATGGCCTCTGAATTATAAAAGGCAGGCTGTCCCCAACCTTTTCTTGAAATAGCACATGCCTTCTTAAGAAAATCTTGAGGGGTTTTCTTGCTGATCTGAACATTTGAACTGGGTTGCAAAAGTTTCATTTCATCCATGGCTTCAAGTATTAAATAACTCACATCGTTCACGCCATCTTGCCCATCAGCGGTTAATCCACCCGTGTTTAAGTTGGCGAAATCTGTGTATGTGCCACTTTCTTTTAAGGTTATGCCCACTTTTGGCGGTGCTGGTTGATTGTTGAATTTTATCCATAGACATTCCAGAAGTTCCCTGGCAAGGTCTCTGCTTATTTTACCTGTATTTAGGTCACTTTTGTAAAATGGATTTAGATGTTGATCAAGTCGTCCTGGACTGTATGCATCCCAGTTGTTCAGTTCATTTGTCACGCCAATATGTACAAACCAGTACATTTGAATGGCTTGCCAATAAGTTTTTGGTTTGTTCGCTGGGACCACACTGCAGTTTTCAGCGATCTTCATGAGTTCATCTTTTCGCTTGGGGTCACTTTCTCTCTCAGCCATTTCCAGCGCCAATTTTTCATAGCGCTTTCCATAAGAAATTATGGCTTCACAAGTAATGCGCATGCCTTTTAACTGGGCCTTTTTATTTAAGGCTTCCTTGTCATTGTAAAAATCCAAACTTTCAATTTCATGATCAATACGGTCAATAAAATCTAAAAAACCACTTTCATATATTTTTCCATCAGCACTGTATGCCCTGGACTTCTCTGCTCCATAAACTCTGTGAATATGCCATTCTCATAACAGTCTTTCCATTCTGGTGTGACATAGTCAAATATTCGCTTTCGAACCGATCGATTTTTCCAGTATGGAATAATTCTTTCTTCCTGTATTTTTTTGGCTTCCTCTGAAACTTTGAAGAATATTCGGTCTCTAGAATCCATAACATCCATGTCTTCAAGCGTATGACAGCACAGTTCCGGATAGGTCGGTGCCGATTGAGGCCCTTCCCCTTTTTCCCCGACAATTAACTCACCATCAAGTATTGAAATCTTTTTATTCTCCATAATATGCTTAAAGGCAAGAGCTCTTAAAATAGGCGTTTCCACAGTGCCTGCATATTTTTCATAGGCCTGAGTAACAAGTTCAGCCCTTTCAATAGATATATGGGGAACAGCACGGACACTTTCCTCTCTAAGCTTTTGAGTTCTTTCTGTCATACCTCTTTTCATGGTTTATCCTCCTATTATAGTTTTATAACCAGCAGACTCCAGCTTGGCTTTTGCTGAGGCCAACCATGTGTCTGTTGGCCTTTCAAATTGATCAGGATTATAATTCAGACCAAATCGTCTATACTTATCTATCGCAATTTCGTGGTATGGCAACAGGTGAACTTGTTGCACAGGCTTGTCCTTTAAGTAACTGCAAAGTTCATCTATAAATGCATCCGTCGCATTGACGCCTTGAATAACCGGGATTCTAAGCCAGACATCAACATTTTCATCTAAAAGTTTATTGAAGTTTTCAAGTATGGTTTTATTGGACACACCCGTCCACCGAATATGGTCAACTTCATCAAGAATCTTAATATCGTATAGAAAAAGGTTTGTATAAGGTAGTACTTTTTCAAAACTGCTAAATGGAACATTTCCACAGGTATCAATAGCCACATGAATACCCCGTTCATGACACCGCTTCGCTATCTCTAAAACCATGTCCACCTGGCAAAGAGCCTCACCACCTGAAAATGTGACGCCACCTCTAGATGTTTCATAAAACCCTTGGTCTTCAATCACGGCTTGAAAAAGGTCTTCAACTGAGTGGGGATGACCTACCATTTGCCTTGCAAGATGTGTGCACATGTCAGTGCAGTTTTCGCACCCAGCACACTTGATATCTCTTATGGTCTTTAGTGCGTTTTTTTTCAACGATAAGTCGGTCTTGTGTACACAAATGAACACAGTTACCACATAGAGTGCATTTTTCATCGTCATGACTTATTTGATGATCAAAACTCTTACTCTCTGGATTATGGCACCAGGCACAGTCCATGGTACATCCTTTAAAGAATAGGGTCGTTCGAATCCCTGGCCCATCATGAACACAAAATTTTTGTATATTGAATAAAGTCGCTTCATTCATTACTTACACCTTCTCTTCAGAAAATGGATTCGGCACTGAAACAACGAGAATTTTAACAACCTGACTGGTGTAATTTGCCCAATTATGCGGTCTTTCTGATAAGTAGTGCGCGGTGTCTCTTGGGTAAAGAACATGTTTTTCATCATCAATGAAGAGGGTTAAACAACCTTCTAAGACATATATGAATTCTTCCCCCATATGGCCATACTCACTAATGCTCTCATCGGTCTCCCCAGGAAGAATCTCAACCAGCCTGGGCAACATACTTTTATTCTTCAATTCACTGGATAAATGATAGTGCATGTATTTCATGTTTTCTATTTGAAATATTTTCTGATCTTGATAATGAAGAATTGTGTCATGACCTGTTTTTACCTTAGGAAAAAAATAGTTCAAGTCCACTTCAAATACACCTGCAATATCATTTAGGGCATCCACCGCTATGCTTGTCATGCCCCGTTCTAACTGAGAAAGAAAACCTGTTGAAAGACCTGTCTTTTCACTTAAATCCTTTAAGGTTAATTTATTTTCAAGCCGAAGGGCTTTGACACTAGCCCCAATATCTTTATTCATGGGTACCTCTCCTTAAGATAAAATTGCATTTATGTGTTCACCTTATGATGAAAGTTTAACATCTTTTTTCATGATATTCCAGCAGAATTTCATATTATTGAATATTAATCGCTTTTAGGATCATTTTTTTCATATAAATGAACTACACTCACGATTAATTTACAAGATTCACTTTTCGGTATTTTCTGTTATTTTGAATTGTCAATGACCTGACACGCACTTGTCAAAAAGTATTGGTAAGATTGGTCTAACAAAATGATGATACTAAAAAGTCACTGTAGATTATCTCTCACAGTGACTTTTTACTTTAGCGCTTGCAAAATTTCAGATCTATACCATTGCCATATAACACATAGAATTTTGATCCTTAAATATTTATAGTATAGCGAGTGTTATAGAATAATATTTTGCCAGTCGCTCACTTTGCTATTTAATTTGATTACAAACACCTAATTTTCATATAGAAAACAAGACCCTTGTCCACATTCTTTAACCCAAATGCAATGCCATGCAAATCTAAAATCCGTTTAACGATAGACAAGCCCAGCCCCGAAGAGTTGTTTTGGCCCGTTTTCTTATAGAATCGTTTCCAAACAGATTCCAATTCCGCCTCTGTTAGCGGATTTGTCTGATTAAAAACTTCAATTTGGCAATAATTCCATTCATCTTCTTCAAAGCTCTGAGCGTATATCCTTAATTTTTTACCATTTTCGGTATGATGAATTGCATTGCCAACAATATTTCGAATGGCTGTTTCCATATTGGATGCATCACAATTATATGGTATTGAGGCTGGTAAATCATACTCGATTTCCAGCTTTTTTTCATTAATAATACTGGAAAATGAAAACAAGACATCATCAAAAATAGACGCCAGATCCACCGCTTCTCGCGAAAGTTGTATTTCGGGGTTCTCTAGCTGTGAGAGCTTTAACAGATCTTTGATGATCTGATCCATGTGTTCAACTTCTTTTACAATGATTTGAATACGGTTGTCTCCATATGTTCCGCTTTCGTAATTCGAAGCAATTTGATCAATATTTGCAAGCACAACCGCTAGAGGGGTTTTAAGTTCATGGGAAGCCTCTGCCAAGAACTGCTTTTGCATATCTTGTAGGGCTTCTTTCTTACTGAGTTCTTCTTTAAGAGCAGTCAGGGCCTGGTCCAATTGCTTTGACAAGTAATTTACATTTCTGCCCAGTTCACCTATTTCATCATTTTGACTCCCAGTATACACTTTTGTGAAATCTAACCTTGCCATGCTTTTTGCAATCTTGTTCAACTCGACAATGGGCCTAGAAAATCTTTTTGAATAGACATATGAAAAGACCATCCCAACTGCTATAAACATGACCCCAACCGCCATAAAAAACTGGTTGGAAACTTTCACAACATCATCAATTGACTGATAGGGCCGAACAATATAGACCTCGTAAACACCTGTTAAATGAAGAGAATACATCAAAAATGGGGTTTGAAGGGTGTGATGCTGGGTCATGTAAAATTCTTCAGAAATAGATACCTTGTCTTGAAGCATCTTACCAAATCCATTTCCACCTGCATTGCCTCGTCCCCTGGTCCATATATCTGGTCCGTAGACCACTTGATTTCCACCAGCTGTTATATATATTGTCATGTCCGTGCCTTCTGTGTAAACCGGTAGTATTTCAATAAGTCTATCAATGTCTTTTTCATTTATTATCGCTTGGCCTAGAGTCTTCATGTCATTTTTTTTTGGCGCTTTCAACAAAAGCTTGGCATAAAGGCCCTGAAAAGCACCCCTGTCAAAAGGGTCATAAAAAGAATAAAAAATCGAGAGCGCTACAAAAAGCTTTCGACTAATCGTCAATAACATCACCTTCAAATCTGTACCCAACACCTCGTATGGTTTTTATATTTTTTGATGCATCTTTTAACTTGTTTCTCAACCGCTTTATGTGGGTGTCAACAGTACGCACCCCTCCAAAATAGTCTAGTCCCCAAACCTTGTCGAGCAGTTGTTCTCTAGACATGGCAATGCCCTCGTTTTGAACCAGTATGCTCAAGAGTTCAAACTCCGTGTGGCTTAATGCTATGGGTTCTTCGTTTACAAAAACTTTGACCGCTCGTTTATCAAGCGTAAGGCATTTATACTCGTAGACTTGGATTTCATCAAAAATGCCAGAACGCTTAAGGACAGCTTTCACCCGAGCCAGTAAAATTGACTTCCTAAAAGGCTTTGTAATATATTCATCTGCACCAAGTTCAAACCCAAAAACCTCATCATTTTCAAGATTGCGTGCAGTCAACATTATAACTGGAACATTGTCCTTGTTTCTCACTTCTCTTAGAACACTCCATCCATCCATCTTGGGCATCATGACATCCAGTAGTATGAGATCAAAAGCCTCTTCTTCTAAAAGGTCTATGGCTTCTTGACCATCCTTTGCCAGCCTAACACTATAGCCTTGTGATTTTAATATATCTTCTAGAACGTCTCTAAGTGCTTTTTCATCATCAACAACGAGAATTTTTGACATAAAATTCCCCTTTCTTTAATATCATGCGAACGGATCATTTCATTATATTATTAATAGTCTCTTTTTGTAAAATACCCTTTTAAAAGGAATACTATCCACTTAGATGAGATGAAATGGATTGTCATATGTATCTGAACAATACCAAAAGTTCAGCACCTCGTCTTAGAGAATTTTGATGACAAGATTCTCTAGAGAGGTGCTGATTTGTTCTATCAATTAGTCATTGTTTCTATTGCCAAACCCAGGGCCCCTGCCCTGTCCTGATCCATTCTGTCTGCCGTAACCGGCGCCTTGACCATTCCCATTTTGCATGCCACCGAGACCTCTTTGATGAAGACCCTGATGCTGACCTGGTGTCCCATCACAATTATCGATTTGCTCAAGCCATTCATCCGCTTGGTCTTCAGTAATTTTTCCATCTTCAAGTAAAGTGCTCACCCGCTCCTTGTTAAAAGCCTGAATCAAGACCTGGAACTCTTCATAAATACCATTTTCCTCTGCGAGTTCACCAAAAGTCTTGTCAGAATCATTTCTTAGTTCCCATGCCTCATTCACAGTTAATCCTGACACCTCAGAATAAATATCAACAGGACGCGTAAATGTATCCGCAAAAGCAGGAAAAGCCAGCGAGGTCACAACAAGACCCGATAATAAAACACCTAATAATTTTTTCATAATTTCTCCTTTCAGATTCTACACAATAATATATAACCCCTTTGTTTGAATATCCGTTTGGGTTAAGTACATAATAAACCTTCTTTGTCACAGTTGTGTGACAGGTCAAAGTGAATTATGTGACAAATGCATTATTAAGAAAGTGTAAAAAGCCTCACATTAATTAGAAGATAATGTAATTATATGGTTAAAAACCTTCAACATATTGAAAAATCTTATATTCAGACAAGAAAATTTACCTGCTTTCATTGATAGTCCAGTCACATTTTAATACAATGCAGGTAGGCTACTATGGAAAAGGTTGTGACTAATATGAAAGTAATGATAATCGGTGCAGGTAAACTAGGAAAAAAATTAGCATCTGCCATGTTAAATGGCGAAATCCAAATAACACTTATAGACAGTAACCCACAAGTACTTGAACGGCTAAAAATACATATGGATGTTTTGACTGTCACCGCCAATGGTGCAAGAAAAGATGTTTTGGAAGAACTCAATATTTCTAATTATGACTTGGTCATTGCTGTAACCAGCAGTGATGAAACCAATGTCCTCATTAGCTCTATGGCCAAGAAACTTGGATGTAAGCGCAGTGTTGCCAGAGTCAGAAACCCTGAATATGCATACCAGCTTGAATACATGAAAAAGCTCTATAATATTGATCATGTTATTAATCCTGAACAAGCTACAGCAAATGAGATTATGCGCTATTTAATGGAAAGTTACTCATTTTACTTTGATGAATACGCGAAGGGAAAAGTTTCTGTTGTAAACTTAAACATTCGAAACCTCCCAGATTTTGTTAATCACGCCATTAAGGATTTAGAAATCATGAATGAAATCGTTATTGTTGCCATTTCAAGAAATGGTGACATCATTATTCCAGATGGTGATATCATCCTTAAAGAAAATGATATTTTATATATCATGGGCCAAAAGAATAAAATCAAAGACATTGCCGACATGTTAAAGACTTCTATGAAGAAAAAATACATCCGAAAGGCCATGATTCTTGGAGGTAGCAAAATAGGCTTTTATCTTGCCCAAGCTATGTCTGAAAAAGGCATTGCTGTCAAGATTATTGAATCCAATTTGGAAAGATGTAAGCAGCTTTCTGAACAACTTCCCGATAACGCCCTCGTTATACATGGTGAAGGCACTGATATTGATCTTCTTGAAGAGGAAAACTTGGCAGAAATGGACGCATTCATTGGTGCCACAGGCTTTGATGAAGAAAATTTATTTATGTCTCTGCGTGCAAAGCAACTTGATATTGGCAAGGTTATTGCAAAAATTTCACGACAAAGTTATGTGCATATCATAGAAAAACTAGGCATTGATATGGCGATAAACCCCGTCAACATTACAGCCAGTGATATTCTAAAGTACATTCGTGGCGGACGTGTCATTTCAGTATCCCTACTGCTGGATGGACAGGCAGAGGTTACAGAAATCATTGCAACCAAGCATTTGTCTGTGCTCGATAAACCTCTGAAAGATCTTAACTTGCCAAAAGGCATTATAATTGGAGCCATTGTTCATAAGGGCAAGGTTCATGTTCCAAATGGAGATTCAAGAATTCAAAATGGTGATAGAATCGTTGTGTTTTCATTGTTGTCGCAGGTGCCTGCACTTGAAACATTCTTCCGCCTAAAGGACGGTCGATAATGAAGCAGCGTATTGTTTTTCGGGTTCTGGGCTATTTAATGTTAATTATTGCCCTAGGCATGGTTCCTCCACTCCTAATTGCTTTTTTTACGAATCAAAGTGATTTTTACCCTTCTTGATTAGTATTCTTGCAACCGTAGGTTTTGGCGGATTTTTGATTGTTTCCAATAAGAATGGAACAAATTCAATAAAAGCACGTGAGGGTCTCGCCATCGTTACCCTAGGATGGGTCTTTGCTTCCCTATTTGGCGCCCTTCCATTTTATTTATCAGGCAGTGTGCCATCCTTTGTGGACGCTTTTTTTGAAACCGTGTCTGGTTTCACAACAACAGGCGCCACAATTATTACAGACATAGAAGTATTGCCAAAAGGCATCTTGTTTTGGCGTTCCTTTACGCACTGGATCGGTGGTATGGGGATACTTGTTGTGGCAGTTGCCATACTACGTGTACTGGGGTCTGGGGGCTTTCATATATTTAAAGCTGAAAGTCCAGGTCCAGTGGCAGATAAAATTGTTCCACGGATTAAAGACACTGCTAAAATTTTATATACAGCCTATATCACAATATCAATAATTGAGTTTGTCCTTCTTCTCTTCGGAGGTATGACCGCCTATGAATCAGCCATTCATACTTTTGGTACTTTGGGAACGGGTGGATTCTCTACGAGAAATGCGTCAATCGGTGGATTTAACAGCTCCTACATATTCATTGTTATTTCAATTTTCATGATTATGTCAGGTGTAAATTTCTCTCTTTACTATGATATGTTCCGTGGCAAGTGGAAGGATGTTTATAAAAATAGCGAACTGCGATTATACTTGGGCATAATTGCTGTTGCTGTACTGGCCATTACAGTAAACACCAATATAACATTTTACAACAATTGGTTTGAAGCCTTTAAACACGCTCTCTTCCAAGTGTCTTCACTTATCACCACAACAGGATACACTTCGTTTGACTACGAACAGTGGTCTACCTTCTCTAAGGCCATACTTTTTATGCTTATGTTTATAGGAGGCAGTGCTGGTTCAACTGGTGGCTCAATCAAGGTCGTAAGAATCCTGGCTCTGATAAAACTGGTGCAAAGAGAATTCACAAAGATCCTTCACCCACGCTCAGTGGTATCTGTTAAAATTAACAATCAGAATGTGCCTGAAGACACACTTATGAATATTGCAAGTTTTTTCATGCTCTATATGATGATATTCGTTCTAGGAACAATATTAATATCTATTGAAGGCATAGGCCTATTAGGCGCTGGAAGTGCTGTTGCCGCAACACTCGGCAACATCGGTCCAGGCTTTGACTTTGTCGGTCCCACTCAAACATACGCCGCTTTCTCCGCACCTAGCAAACTCCTGCTTTCTTTCTTCATGCTACTGGGACGCTTGGAGCTATTTACAGTACTTGCTCTTCTAACACCAAAGTTCTGGAAATCATAGGTTCTAAAATAAAAGAAAATAGATATAAACCTAAAAAACGCTTAAAGCATGTATGTGCTCTAAGCGTTTTTGTTTTAGATTCATTTTTGTGAGGCCTTATCAACAAAACCCTGATTTTCTTGAAAAGCTAAGTTATACTTGGGCCTTCTGATCAGAGACAAACCCTGCACGTTCCACCGCTTTCATAAGGGGTGGTATAAATATCATTTGAAGGACTATACCCGGTAGTCCGTTGGCTACAGCCCCCTGTAAATAAATCATCGGATTCATTTTAAGCCCAAAACCACTGGCTAGAAGTCCAACTATAGCGCCTGCTCCTAATCTGCCTGCAACCATTCCAAGAACTAGTATAGAAAACTGATTCAAAGATGTCTTTCTTTTTAGAACCGAGATCGACCATCCATATAAGCCAAGTTCAAAAATCATAATAGGTAGAATGGGAAACGCTGGCGGCATACCTGTCAAAAAAACTGCTCAATACAGGGGTAAACATTCCAACAAAAAGTGCATATAAGGGGGACAGAATAAAACCTCCAACCAAAACAGGAATATGCATTGGTAGGAAAATAGGGCCTGCCATGCCCGCTCCATGAAAAGCCATAGGTATCACCAGTCCAAATGCCATCAAGACACCTGAAACAATCAATCTTTTCGTGTTAAATTTCATATTTCCCCCTTATTTAAGACTGTCCAGAAAAAGGCCAACTCTTTTTGTAAGAGCTTCAACCGTATCCACTTCCATACTAATGGACTCAATTGGACAAGATCCTGTTTTGTCTCTATTCATTATGTAGTCGGTCACTTGATCATATTCTACAATCATATCAGCAGGGCATATAGCAAGGGCTTGCTTAGACATCAGTCGACCATAAATACCTTTCACACCTGCGCTTAGAAGGAACATGGCAGCACCCCTTCCTATGACTTTGTCAGCTACGTAACTGTCTTTTAGAAGATCTTTATTATTTGTGAACAAGTCAAAAATTGGCTTTATGCCCCTTTGATTTGCTTCAAACACCACTTCATTGTTTTTTACAACCACAATAGACACACCATTTGCATTAAATGGTCTTTTGCTTTTTTTAAAGACATTCCATCACATCCTTCCTACTATGAGCGACTTACAAACCCTCAGTAAATCATAAAATTTTAATGATTTGCGGTAGACTTATAGCCCGGCATATTCCAAAAAATTTATACATTAAAAAAGGACTTACCCAAATGGATAAGTCCCTCTATTAGCTTAGTCTGAAATTACTTAGTAGTAATGTTTTCAGCTTGAGGACCTTTAGGACCTTGAGCTAGAGTGAAAGTTACTGCTTCGCCTTCTTCAAGCGTCTTGTAACCATCTTTGTTGATTTGTGAGAAGTGTGCAAATACGTCATTGCCATCTTCGCCAGTGATAAAACCAAAACCTTTGTCTGCGTTAAACCATTTTACTGTACCGTTCATCATAATTTGTTTCCTCCAAAATTTTATAGTCCTTAGATACTTGGAAAAAAGACATTTAGAAAGCACTATTGCTTCCATAGATAAAATTTCAGCGATGATAACAAAAATGTAGCAAGTACAGAAATGATTCCATCGATAATACTTTATTTAAATGTTTTTTACTCTTTATTTAAGGTTCTTAAACAGAATAACACCTAAACTAAAAAAAAGCAAGCGTTTTGGCAAAATAAATTATTTTATTTCAACATTAAGACTTGTCAATAACAATGAAGACATTTGAAGTTCTGATTGTGATATTTGTGAATAACCCCCTCTCCAAAGGGTAATTTACTACCATTTACAAGGTTGAAACAAGGAGGCGACAATGAAAGAAAATTCCCCTATGACGCCCAGCAAAAGTTCAGATACAAAACCCCTGGGTCTCACAAAAAAAAATTAGTAAGCACAAGGGGCAAAACAGCATTCAAAGCGTTTCATCACCATCTCAAGCAAGAAAACGACTTAAAAGACTGGGCACAGATCCCTTGTTTAAGTCTCGTCAAATGCTTGATGGTAAAAAAAGCAGCCGAGCCAAATACCGATTGGGCCAGCATGGTGCAAAAAAACGGGAGCAGCAACGCCTTAAAACATCTGGAAAAACCCATGAATCTGAACACACCATCGGCTTTGAAGTTCTCAACAGAGGCTCTGATGACAAGCGCGGACAGTCATCGGACGTTAAGCAATTTGAAAATGAAGCCTATGCATACCAAGAAGCTGCCTCTCTCCATAGAAATCATATAGGCACAGGCATGCATAGCGAAAAGGATGCAAGTGGGATGAATTCCCAGGCCTACAGAGACTCTCAGCGCGCTTTACTTGAAAACGGAGGCGAAAGTGGTGTTAGCAGTGCCGTTCAACTCAATCAATTGGGTTATGCCTTCGACCCAAACTTCAAAAAAGACACTTCAGACCTCAGCAAGGCTGACAACTCATACAATGCCATGGTTGCTGGCATGGATGATGTCGAATACAAGACCGGACCAGACAGTTCACAAAAAGCTCCTGTTGATGAGGTCTCAAGAGTAGAAATGTACCTAGCAAGAATTGCAGCCCGAACCGGTGTTTGGCCTACAGAAGAGATTGACGCCCAGAGAGAAAGAATGGGACTTTCACAATCTATGTCTGATGATTCTATAGTAAATGAAGATGAAGATGAAGATGAAGAGAAAGATATTGATGTAGGGCTTGAGGATGGAAAAACAGATGCCCTTGATATAGAGGATACAGATATGCATAATCCCTCATCGGAATTTAACGATGGAGATAAGGACTAAAACACCCATACAAAATACCATTTATCAAAAGAAGACCAGGAAATTATACACGCCCTGGTCTTTTTCAATATTTAGCTTTGTCCAGCTACAACACTCTAGTCCGTAACTTGAGACTTATCATTATGTTAAGCCTTACTATATTATCAAGACTTACTTTTATGAGGACATCCCCCAACTTGAATCCTTTAATAGTGCTCTTGCAACCCCTATCAAGTCGGCTGCTTCTTCCTTCAATAGCGCTTGAGCCCCTTCAAGAGATGTGACACCACCTGTCAGTATGACAGGAATATTCACAGCCTTTTTTATTGGACCAGTTAGGCCTTTAAAATAACCTTGTCCGCTTAACTGATCTGATGCATACCCACAGAAGCCACCTGAAATGTCTATTAAGTCAATGCCTGCACGCTCCATGAACTTAACCGCTATCAGACTGTCCTCTAAACAAGTGCCCCCTTCAGTAAAATCAGAGGCCCCCAGTCGTAAAAAGACTGGAAAATCTTCCCCGACTGTCTTTCTCACTTCCCCTATAATTTCAAGATGAATTCTAATCCTATTTTCAAGAGAACCACCGTATTCATCTTTTCTTTTATTTGTCAGTGGGGAGTAGAACTGGTTTAAAAAATATCCATGGGCTGAATGAATTTCCACCCCATCAAATCCCGCTTTCTTAACACGTAAGGCAGCCTTAGCAAACTTGTCCACAATTTTTTTAATGTCATCATGGCACATTGCCTCTGGAAGTACACCTTTTCTTGGATTAGGCACACTTGAAGGTCCAATGGCTCTCATACCTGTGACTTCTTCACTTGCGGCACTTCCCGCATGACTGATCTGTAAGACAGCCTTAGCTCCATTGCTATGAATCACCTCAGCAATTCGTGATAGCCCCTCAATATCCGAGTCGTCAGCAACGGAGATTTGCTTAGGACTGGCCTTTCCTTCTTTTGATATGTAACTATGTTCTACTATGAAAAGACCAATATTTTCATTCTTCGATTTCTCTTTATAAAAATCAATATGCTCATTGGTCACCCTACCATCTCCTGTGGTTTTTTCTGTTGCCACAGGAGCCATAACCAACCGATTCCTAAGTTTTAAGGTGTTCACAATAAGTTCTTCATGTAAGTATCCCATACAATCCTCCTATCCATGTACATGGGTATTATAACATAGGACATATCCATGTTTAGGAGAACATGAAGTGTTTTCTAGTGAAACTCAACCGATACGACCTTGACCTTGTACCATTTGAATGGACCCGATTCAAGCATCCAAGCCGCCTCCATTTCACGTGGAATCTCCACACCATCAAAGACAGTGTGACTTGTAACACGACCTTCAAAAGGACGTCTTTGAAGGTCATCCTTGCCATCGTAATAGCGATAGGCCTTTGATCCGATAAATTGCCCCTTATCATTGATTCAATAATGACAGAAACATCACTGTCTCCGGCTTGAAGCGAAGCTTTTGCTGTGTTCTTATCTATGGCAGTCCAACTTATGTCCTTATGCAGGGCCAGTTGTGGATACCATCCCATTTCCAGCAAATACCTATGCATGGTGGACTCATTCACCTCTGGGGTGTCCTTCACATTTGCAACAGGAAAAACACCTAAAAGTCTAATGACCATCTCTGCTCTTTTCTCGATCAAGCTATCCAGCCCGAGAACCCTAAGGCCTGGTGCCACATCCGCTTTAACCTGCCAGGCAAAACCAGGCTCTAGCACCCCTACCCTTTGAGTGGCTTTTGCACTCAGCCACTTGTTGCTTTCAGGGTCAAGTCTCATCTCACCCACATGTTTCATATCCATGTACTGGATGTCTAACTTGCTTAAAGCACCACACTGGCTCATCCATCTGCGTATAGGCTCTGGTAAATCTTCTATCTTCTTTATCAGAATTTTGTCCTTCTCTATTTTTGTCTGGCAGACAAGGCATCAAAACGACCTGTTGATTTGGTTTCAAAGCTGTTTTTTGACCACAAAAAATGTTACCGTGCCTATAATGCCAATAGCAAGCGCTATATATAATATTCTCATTGTCATCCCTCTCCCAGCACCTCTTTCATATTCATTTTCAGCATAAATCAATTAAGTAATATATTACCTTTTTAACTGTATCAAATTCTTTATATGCCGTCAATTTCTTTCTAGTGTCCCATTTTCATATCTTCAATATGAACTTCATAGACCTCATCATTGTAAAATCGGTAGTCCACGCGAAAGGGCATAAAATAGTCCCCGTATGCCTGAAAGTTTTCAACATCTTTGGCCGCCGGAAAACTCTCCATCTCCTCTTCGGGCGATAATGTGAAATAAACTGTTCTAAGAGCTTGATAAAAGCAAACCTTGTTTGCATCATAGTCTTCCACAGCCATTTTAATAAAACCCTCACTATATTTAAGGGTAATTTTATCATTGAATGAAATGATAAAATCATAGAAGCCCTCTTCATCTTTAGCAGGTTCACTCACTTTAAACCCATACCCAAGGGCATCCTGAGTCTTTTTAAACTTTTCAATGAAATCACCCTTATCCACATTGTCAAAAGAGGGCTTGAAGTCAGGGTTTCCAATGATTTGTCCCCTATTGGTATCCCATAGTACCCTTTCCACTATATAGATCTGACCCTCGTCATAAATTGGATAAGAATAACTTCCATTATAAAGCACATAAACGAAGATAATTAAAATGACAAGAACCACTGATGACAGTAATTTATGTTTACTCATAAACCTTAACATTTATACCTCCATAGCCTTGTGGCGATGTTGATCTGTAATACCCAAAGATTCCAATAGAATAGTCTCCGGGTTCTTCAGGCTTGAAAATGGCAATCCTTGTTGTATATTTCCAGTCGCCGTGCTCACTGTCATATAAGTTCACATCTGCGGATTTAAACAGGTCTTCCACTTGGGCCTCTGTATAAATCTTCTCAATATCGACATTCTCTAAAATGTACTCATATCGCCCCTGTTGTTCACCGCCTTCATCTAAATAGCAGTCCCACATCTCTTTATGCAAATCATCATATTCCTCTGGTACAACAAAGGCCATCGGAATTGAGTCTCCTACATGAATATCCCCCTCATGAAGAACAACCACCTCTCCTGAAACCCCCTCATCTGAATAGTAATTCATTGCAAGCACGCCTATAACAATAATGCCTATTATGAAAAGGCCCACAACAGATGACAGGATTATAAGTCCCCATTTCAGAACTTTTTTCACAGTCCCACTCCCCCACTTTTTTTATATTTAAAGGCTACTGCACTATTTTGAAGTGCAATAGCTTCATAGTTATCTTATTGACTCTTGATCAGACACATATGTCATTGTATTGACAGCACGAACACTTGTGCCATCATAAGTGAAAACCTTCCAAAGTGTTCCTGGCTGATTTGGAACATTAAACACCTTAGGTGGATTGTTTCCAATATAGACTTCCACGGTTGCCATAGAATTGGCGAGCTCAGTGGAATTTGTTAGGCCTTTATTGGTAAAATCATGTACAGAATAAGTGAATGTTCCATCCATAGGCTTGGTCACTGTAATGGTTTCCGGTCCCTCACCATCTTGATCATCAACATCTAAGAGTACCATGAACTGACCACTCGAATATGATTTATTTCCGTAGTATACATGGCTTACTTCACCACCAGATCCAGGTCCTATGAGGTGAGAATCCAAGTCATAAGGCGTGTTGCCCCACCTTAGGACAACTCGAAATTGATCGGCTTGTAGATTTGGCGAAATGGCTGCATCTGGAATAGTTATATCAGCTCCCCCTCTGAGTGGCGCTGAGAAAGTTTTATTGGCAAAGCCATCTTTCGTTGCTGTCATTGTATAATATCCTGATGCGGCACTAAAAGTATAATTCCCATTCGCATCTGTGGTCAGGACTTGCAAGGCCGTTCCAGTTTTATTATTAAGCCCCTGTCTAATTTCAACGCGAACATTAGGCTCTGGTTGTCCTGTTAAGGCATTCAAAATCTGACCTTGTGCCTCTCCATTTTCAGCACTTTGTGGCACTTGGAATATCATTTCAACATAGGTGGTCTCTCCTCCTACGCTTTCTATGTCGCTATAAGTCGCTCCAATATAGCCTGATTTTTTGAAAACGAGATCATACTGACCTGGCATGGCCGTGAAGCTGTACTCTCCAATTGAATCTGATGTACGACTATCAATCACAGATCCATTTTTTTGAAGTTCTATGGTCACACCAGTCATTGGGGTTTCACTGTCAAAATCATAAACAACACCCTTAATTATGCCGGAACTTGAATCAGGTATATTGCCCCCCACTTGACCGGCTCTTTGAACAGAAAACTCAATCCAGTCCATTTTATCATAATGCCCCGTATTCCAGCCATATGGGTTCATTAAAAACCTGATATAAGGCTTTTCAAGGGCTTTGCTTGTAAAAGTCATTGTGTTGCCATCTGAGGTAATTGTCACCTGGCCACTTTCTGTGTCGTATACAAACTCTTCTTCTACCCATCTGTCAAGCGTGAGAGGGGCTACGCCATATTGGGATTGAGGTAGCTGTGCAATATTTTGTCCTGGCTGAGCATATAGCCCTAAATTCGCTTGTGTCACAGCCCCAGGATATCGACCTGGGTCATAAGTGAAATTAAGATGCTGGAAGGAGAATAGATTTGTTGAATCCTCGGCATTGGTTGTATACCCATCCGTATTCACCTCTTGAACCAAAGCCCATGGTCTGTATGTGTCATTCGCCGCATGGGCATAAGTTCTTCGTTTAATTGTAAATATGTCACCCTTTTGAACTGAAATCCCCTTTGACATTAATATTGGAGGATTGTCTGTTCGATCACAAGGCAGAGTCATTTCCCCGCCAGAAACAGTAACGCGATCATAAGCCTGTCCACCTTTGTCATAGACATACCAAAAGTCAGAGTTTAATGAGTTTCCGTCAAAATCATCTCTTTTTTGGAAGGTTTGGGTGATAGAATCATTCAAACCTGCGCCGCTATTGTCCTCAATCAGGTCCTCTGCATTCGGACCAACAACTTCAAATTCAATCCAATCCATTTGATCAAACTGACCTGTATTCCAGCCATAAGGACTCATATGAAATCTTACATAAGAATATTCCAGTGGACGTCCCTTAAAAGACATGGTCTCTCCACCGCTTGTTATGGTGACATCACCTGTTACTGTATCGTACACAAACTCTTCTTCCACCCATTCATCAAGTGTGCTTCTGGTTATACCATAATTTTCACTGGCAAGTTCACTTGGTTTTGTAAAATCATCCATTCTCGAATACCCAAAGTTTCCCTTAGTGAGATTCTCAGGATAGCGACCCACATCATATGTGAAGTACAAATGCTGGAAGAATAGTAAAATATGATTGTCTCTGTTGGAATCCGTGTTCCATGAGTCATCTGTCTCTTCAGTCACATAGGCACCTGGAGCAAATTTATCATGATCTGGATGGGCGTATGTCCGCCTCTTAATAATGAGTTTGTCTCCCATAGAAATAGGTATGCCTTTAGAGATAAGTGTTGGATAATTATCTGTTTCCGTTGCAGATAGGGTCAAAATGCCATTATTGACATCCACCATATCCATAGCCGTTCCATACTTGTCACGCACTGTCCAGAATGTGTCATCGAAACTACCGAAGTCATCTCTGAACCTAAACTTCACACCGTCCTCTGCGTATGCACCCCCATGCATAGCAAATAGACTTAGGACCAATGTCAAAATTAAGGTCCAACTTAAATACCTCCCGCTTATGGTTTTTCTCAATGTCCTGCCTCCTCTTCTTTTTGACCCTTCACCCTAGCTGAAAATCTTCTCCCATTTGAAATTCACTGATGAGATTAAAACGACCTTCATGTTCAATTATTTACCCTGTTTATTGATGTTTATTTAAGTATAACTATGCATTTTTTTTATTGTGCAGGATGATTTCTTATCACCCCACTGAATTCACTCGTATAAAAAAGGGGGTGATAAATATCACCCCTGGCCTCAAACAGGTTTAAACAACTGACTTTCATGGTATAATATAAAATATTTCACATAAGAAGGCCCTGGAGGTTTTTATGAAGCACACTCTGAAAAACATTTTTAAATTGCATAAAATCGCTCATACTTTTCTTAGGGTTTTCCTATGGAGCAACCATCGTTTTTCCCGCTTTTGGACCTGCTCTTTATGTGGCTGTGGGGGATAAAATGCCTCAGATGAGCACTGTAGCCTTCCTCTTTTATGTGATCAGCTTTATCTTCCCACCAAGTCCTAATCATTCTAAACGAATATCACCTAACACTGTCTTTATAGGAGCTTGTCTATTAAGTCCATTTGTTATTTTCTTGATAAACTTGCAACACCACTACAGTGGAGTGTTGTTCTCATATTTTCCTTGTTTGCCGGTCAACTTGGTGGTGGTTGGACGCAGTTTTATAGGATCGCAACAGACAATGAAGAGCGTGGACAAGTTGCTGCGCTTTCCATCGGAATCACCTTTTTTACCCTTTATGTCTGTACACTCCTCATTCAGTGGCTCCCAGTTCGTGCGGCCCTTATCCTTCCCATGTTTCTAATATTCCTCAGTGCCCGTCATTTAAATAAAATAAGCAGAGGTCTGGACCCCACTCAAGTCCCACCTCAAGCAAACTACAGGACATTAGGTCAGCACTATATTTTCTATTTATTGTTCGTCATTATATATGTATCTGGCGGCTTCACATATGCAGCTATTTTTCCCAAATTTGAATCCTATGTCTTCATATCAAAATACTATAATGTTCAGCCCCTCTTTCTTACGGTCATTTTTGCAGGTCTTATTGCTGATAGAATCGGCAGAAAATCCATGCTTTATATTGGCTTTGGGATGGTGGGTCTATCCTTCATAACTTTCATGATGCCTGCCAGTGATATAAGTTACTTTTTAACGCAAACTTTCACCCAAATAGGCTGGGGGTTTGTCAACACTTATGTCTGGGTGGTTTCAGCTGACCTCTCCATATATTACAAGCGTCCTAGCATTGCTGCTCGAGGTGTTGCTTCCATGCTGGCAGGCACAGTTATTGGCGCCCTCATTGCAAATGTATTTAACACAATCGGCCTTACGAGTGATGCTTACTACGCCGCGGCAACCCTTGCCCCCCTCTTTCTCGCCCTTATAATCATCAGTATGGTGCCTGAAACACTTCGCATTGAAACACAACGGTTGCTGACTTCAAATATTGAAGGGTCCTCTAGAAATACAGTTTCTAACAAGACTGTTCTCACAAATGATGAAAGACTCGATATTTTAACCAACCGCGAAAGGGAAATTGCACAATTAATCATGCAAGGCTATACTAGAAAAGAGATATGTCAACAACTGAACATTTCTATAAACACACTTAAAACACATATTCGCCATATCTACAAAAACTTGATGTTAGCAGTAAAGAGTCTTTAACTCAGGCGCTTGAAAATAACTGATCTATGCCCTCACCTTACAAAATATAGAGCTTTTGATTCTTAAACATTTATATAAGGTATAGCAAGGGGTCATGAATGATATTTTGCAAGTCGCTCAACTAATGAATTTCTTAGTTTTAGGGACTCAAATCGGCAAAAAACTATGAGGTGACCAAATGACAAATGACCACTTATCATGGGATGAATATTTTATGGGCATTGCCCTCCTTTCATCTTATCGCAGCAAGGATCCTAGTACCAAAGTTGGCGCTTGTATTGTCGATACGGACAATAAAATTGTCGGTGTGGGATACAATGGTTTTCCAACAGGGTGTAGCGATGATGATCTGCCTGGGACCGAGAGGGTGGATTTCTTGAAACAAAGTATCCCTATGTCTGCCACGCAGAGCTAAACGCCATACTCAATAGCATACGCACACTCAAAGGTTGCAGGCTCTACGTCGCACTATTTCCATGTAATGAATGTGCCAAGGCCATCATACAGTCAGGCATTCGGGAAGTTATCTATTTGGATGACAAATACAAAGAAACGGATAGTGTCATTGCTTCTAAAAAAAATGTTTGACATGTCCGGCGTTACATACAGACAGCTTGAAGTTCAAAGGGACCAGGTTGTTCTAAATTTCAACAATGACTTTAAACCGCAATAATAGAAAACTCCGAAAGAAACATTGGAAATGAATGCTTCCATTCCTATGTCTTTCGAAGTTTTTATTTACTAGAGTTTTTATTTACTAGAGTTTCAAATTATAAGACTTTTATTTATTAGTCCTCTATGGTTTCACCCTTATTCACTTTTTTTACGAGCTTTCGAATCAGCTTTGTCGAGTCAAGGAGTGGCGCAATGGAATTATCCATGTTAAGCGTTTCAATAACATTTGCTGCAAAGCCTGCCATATTAACTTCCTTAAACCAAACTTTAGACTTTATATTTTCAGGCACATATGAGAGGTTTGTCGCGTATACACCATCAAGTAAGCCTTCTTCATAATATTTATCAAACTTGTCTGAACCACTTGTAAAGAGTGCAAAGGTGACGGCGACAAATATCTTCTTTGCCCCCCTCTTTTTAAGTTCCTCGCAAATATCAAAAACTGATTGACCAGAAGCAATCATGTCATCAACTATGAGAACATTACAACCCTTCACATCGCGACCAAGATAATCATGCTGAACAATTGGATTTTTACCATTGACGATCTTTGAGTGGTCTCTTCGCTTATAAAAAAGTCCTGTGTCCACACCCAGATTACTGGAATAGTACAGAGCTCTATCCATGGCACCTGTGTCTGGTGAAATGACAATAAAGTTCTCTGCATCTACAATCATATGTTTTTCTGTGGTTAGTAAGGCCTTTATAATTTTATAGCTCGGGTGGAGATTTTCAAAAGATATTAGGGGCACTGCATTTTGAATGGTTGGATCATGGGCATCAAATGTTATTATATCTTTTACGCCCAGTCTTTCAAATTCTTGAAGCGCTAAGGCGCAATCAAGGGATTCTCTACCCTTTCTCCTGTGCTGTCTTGAAGCATACAGAAGAGGTAATATCAGCGTGATTCTACGTGCCTTTCCAGCAATTGCTGAAAGGACTCTTTTAATATCCTGTAGATGATCATCAGGACTCATGTGGTTTTCAAATCCAAACATATTGTATGTGCAACCATAGTTGCCTACATCACAAAGTATGTATACATCCTTGCCTCGAATGGACTCTTTAATGACAACTTTGCCTTCACCGTTTGAAAAACGAACTTCATCAACATCTATCAAATGAGACGCTTTTTCTCTTTTCGCTGATAATTTACTATCTATTGGGCCTGCAATTTCTTTGCAACTCTTCATTGCTATAATGGCCAACTCACCATATGGTAATCCGTTATTGCTCATAAGAACCTCCCTGGCTAGCACAGTGTTGTCTAAAAAATCTTTCTATTACCATTCTATTATTTGTTGGCTATATACTCAACCTTTTGTTTGGGAGGATGACTGTTAAATAAAAAACTTTGTTATCTCACAAAATGTGTAAACACCTTGCCTTCTGACTCAGGATGCTTAATCTCATCCTTACCATGGTCAATAAGTTTTAGAGCCCATGCCATGTTTTTTCCAAGACGTGACATAATCTGTCTGCCTTCATCATCTTTCACAGCTTCACCGGGACGCAGACCATGAATAACATTCCAGTAATTAGATGTTGCAATTAACATTTCAGAATACTGGATATACTTATTGAGCTGATCATAAGCTGGAAGGCCACCAGAACGTCTCACAGCTGTCACAGCTGCTCCCACTTTGCCTTTGAAGTAATTTCCATTGGCCCCATTCACATAAAAGACCCTGTCCAGGAAGGACTTCATTGTTCCAGTGATACCTGAGTAATAGACAGGAGAGCCCAGTAAAATGCCATCTGCGTCTTTGAGCTTGTCAATCATTTCGTTTACGCAGTCATCAGAAATAACGCATTTGCCATTTCTATTTTTAAAGCACAGATTACAGCCTGTACATCCTCTAATGGCCTTGTTACCAATATGGAGGACTTCCGTCTCCATGCCCTCTTTTTCCAGTTCGTCTAAAACCATTCTGATCGCTTCATATGTATTGCCCTCTTTTCTAGGGCTACCGTTGATCGCAATAATTTTCATTGAAATGCCTCCTTAGATTCTTTGCTATACAACACATGATTATAATAGCAAGTTCATTGTGACATTGTAAGTACTGACTTTAAAGTAAGTGTCTTAAAGCCCCCTATCATATATGTTATAATCGTCTGGCATATAAAAAAAATTTGAAGTAGGAGGCATGAATGCTAAAATTTAATAATAAAAAATATGTCTGTCACCTGGATCTTGCCATGGATATGATTCGAGGCAAATGGAAGGCTGTTCTTCTTTGCCATCTTATTGATGGCCCTAAAGATTCTTATGTCTGCATCGTATCACAGGGGCATTAGCCAAAAGGTCCTTAATGAGAACCTCCTCGATTTGGAAAGCAATGGGCTTATACATAAAAAAGTATACGCTGAAATACCAGCAAGGGTTGAGTATAGTCTTACCGATAAAGGTATGGATTTAGCACCAATAATATTAAATTTGCAAAATTGGTCTAAAAAATACTACAACGACATTCAACATATAGACTGATTAATAATTTTTATACCATTCATACATCATGGTTCGTGTTAGGGATTTCTCATTTTCATAAACCTTTGGCATTTCATCTTTTGTAAGCCAAGTTCCTTCTTTGAGCTCCTCAAGATCAAGACAAACGGTATTATCGCCATCAAGTTCTGCGAAGTATCCCGCCATAAGGCCACCAGTTATACCCCAGGGCTGACTGTCAAAGTACCTTATGTTCTTAACCTTCAAGCCCACTTCTTCCAGAACTTCTCTTCTAACAGCTTCTTCAAAGGACTCACCTATCTCAACGAAGCCAGCCACAAGGGCGTATCTATCATAGGTAGACTGTGCATATTTTGTGAGGAGGATTTTATCATCATCATGAATAGCCACTATAACAACAGGATTGATCTGAGGGTATATCACCAAATCACAGGATGGACAAGCCAAGGCTCGAGCATCAAGTTTATGGTTATTTTTATGACCACACCGACCACAGAACTTGTTGTTCTCATACCAATCATGTAAATGTGCCGCTGTGAAAACTATCATACCGTACACATTGTCATAATTACCGAAGAGTTCCCTTTTATTTATGAACTTATACTTGTCATTTGACCCAATCGACCAGGCATCTTGGCAGTATAAATAATACTTAACCTCATCCACTTCAAATAGAAACTGGATTTTGTCGGTACGACACTCTGATGTGCCAACTTCTCCAACACTGGGAAAGTCTATTGTTTTTTCAGAATCCCCTTCTTTCAAAACCAATATGTCATTTTCCTTAAAGACAATGAGTTTGTCATGGTCTTTCGCTTCATGGTTTTTATAGTCAATTACAAGTTTTGATGGACTTATGTCTTGTATCATTGGAGTCACTGTTATTCTTTCTTCAACAAGAGTATTGTGGAAATTCGCTGACAAAAGCTCAATCGATTCTTAAAATCTATAACATATCTGTCTATTTGAGTCCCTTGCAAGCACCTTACCACTTTACTATAACATGTCAAAGAAAGCACAGCTTATGAAATTATTTATTTACAATAAACAGGCACAGTGATCCCTAAAACTTTGCATTTATGATTTAAGCGATTTGACCTCTTCTTCACCTAAAACTGAATAATTCTTTCAGTTTGCCCTGCGACCACATGACCTGTGTCTTTTAAAGCATACTCCTAACTTTGTGTCCGTGCTTTTCTATCCTTTCTATACTCCTTTGACCATTCATGATACAATCTTTTTCTCCAAACAATACGAGAATCGGCATGGTCAGACGATTGAGATCTTTATCTGGAAAAATGTAGAGGGGCCCCATTCTGGGGTTAAAATGTTTACCTATTAGAGCCGTGTATTCTAATGCCTGTGTCATTCCACTGTCTTTAACATCTGGCAGAGTTCCACCATTGATCATTTTAGTGATTTGTCTTGAACCCCATTTTCCAAGAAGACTATAAACGATCGCTTTTGGAATAAAACTCTTACGTTCTGGGTAAATCCCTCCTGGGCAGAGCAAAATAAGTTTGTCTACGTTTTTTGGATACTGGGTGGCATAACTTAGAGCCATCCATCCCCCTAATGACAGACCCACAATAGAAACTTGCGAAAGCCCAAGACCCTTTATCACCTCTTCAAGCCACTTGGCATAGGCCCCACTTTCATAACTAGGCCTGTTTTCGTCTGAATATCCAGCTTCCCCAATAATATCTACGGCATATACATTATGGGTTTCACTTAATCTTTTCACATCTCCTATCCAGCAATATGAACTTGACACACTGCCATGTACTAATAAAAGAGGCGGATTGCCTCGTTTGCCTGACTCAATGACAAAAGTCTTGCCATATTGCGTATTAACCATGTACTGGTCATTGTCTACAGGCCACAAGGCCAAGATTTCTTTGTATCTTTGATGAACAATTTCCTTACCCATTTTTGATTTGAATATACTCATAATTCCATCCTCACCACTTCTTATAACAACACCTTTATAGCTCTAGGCTATATATGTTTTTTATAACTTAGAGCAACAACACGTAACAATAAGATGCGATCTATAGGTGTAATCCCATATAAAACGTAACTTAAAGTTATAATAAGGAACTCTAAGCCCTTTGTCAAGTAATAATTCGAAAAATAGCCATTGATTTATTCCTTATTATTCTTTATAATAACCTTAAACTGTTCTAAGGAGTGCTTATGAGTAATAGATTTTATTCAGTGGATGACATTTCCAGTATATTAGACATGCATCCTAAAACCGTACAACGTTATATTCGCGAAGGCAAAATTAAGGCATCGAAACTAGGAAAAGCCTGGCGTGTTTCCGAAGAGGACTTTAATGCATTTATTAAAGTTTCAGGTCTTAAAACCGATTCAAGCAATCAAGCTCAGTCTTCGTCAAAAGATATTGAAAACAGAAATATTCAAGATTATATTAAGGTCTCTTCAGTTGTTGACATATCTGTCAAAAGTACCGATGACGCCATCAACATTGCCAACATTCTTACGGCGACCTTGGGCGGAAAGAAAGATATATACGGCCCTTCAACTATGAACATACAGTTCATTGAACCAGAGAACAAGGTTCGGGTTATGCTTTGGGGTAATGTTAAATTCATGGAAGATATGATGCACTTTATGTCAGATTACTTAGACAACTATGTTGGCTAATAGAATTCAAAACACGCAAGGGCCCCAGTTAAAAGATGTTTTCAATTCTTTTACTGGGGCCCTTTAATTCCAGAACGATCACCTTGGGGATGTCTCTTGAATGAGAGGTGTCGGTGTGTATATGTCCACGCAGACACCCCCACCTTCATTGTTTTTAATATCAATAGTCCCTAAGAGAGCTTGGGTAACCATGTTGTATATGGCATGGAGTCCCAAGCCAATGCTTCCAAGACTCTTCGATGTGCTGAAAAAAGGTTCAAACACATGCTCTAGGACATGACCTGGAATACCTGCTCCATTATCTCTAAAACACATATGCAACATGCCCTCTTGCATTTCAAAAATAATCTCAATCTTTCCCTTGTCACCATTTTTAAACCCATGATCTATAGAGTTCATTAATAAATGGCTGATTATATGTGCAAATATGCCCGGATAACTTTGTATAACCCAATTTTCATTGCATATAAGATGAATCTCATGACCTGTATTTTTGTACTTGGACCGGTATGCAATGAGTATGTCATTGACATATTCAAAAATATTAAACTTTCTTAAATCCAGTCTTGATTGATCCACAGCAACAAGCTTAAAACTATTCACTATTTCTGCTGTTTTAGACAGGTTTTTGTCAAGGCCGTTTAATGCCACTTCAACGGCTGACAAGTAATTGTCGAGAGCTTTTTTTGTCAGGTTGTTTTCTTCAACATTTGCCCAAAGAGACTTATGTTGATCTGCAATGAAAGACCCCAAAGTTATACTTGTTCCCAAGGGCGTATTTATCTCATGAGCCACGCCTGCAATTAAGCTGCCCAGGGCTGCAAACTTTTCTGTTTGGACGATATAATTCTGGGCTTCTCTTAAATCGTTCAGGGTGTTTCTGAGCTCACTGGCAGTGTTCATCAACAAATCCTTTTGACTTGCATTGTTTAGAGCAATGGCAATGTAGTTTGACATGCTTTTAAAAATTTCAATGGCTTTGTCATCATAGGCATTGGCTTTTTCACTTTGTATGGTTATAACGCCAATCACCGAACCGCCTATGTTTAATGGTGCATATAGGATTGATTTTATTTGCTTCTTCCTGTATTTTTCACTGAGTTTTATGGTCTCAGTCTTATTATTTTCTAAGTCTGATATATAAATCAGCTGGTCTTCAATAAAGCATTTTACTGCATAACTGCGCCTTTCATCTATACTGACTCTCATTTCTGGAATTGTCTTCATGGCCTCTCTAAGATGCTTGAAGTGAATTTCATTCCTTTGAGAATCATAAAAACCTACCCCTAAAAAAGAAAACATCCATAAGCTGATTGATTCTTTCATAAATTAGTTGAACGATTTTATCAACATCAAGTGAGGCCGTGATTTGCTGACCAATTTGGTTAATCAACTCAATTTCATCATTCTTTTTCTTCAACTCCACATTTTTTAGTTTATATATTTCCATATCTTTGTTAAGGGTCTTATTTCTCATTTCTGAAGTCAGGATACTAATTCTGTTTTCCAGTTCTTTTGATATTCTCTGGTTGTTTAAGGCGATGTATCGCTCATAGTATTCAGATGATTTGTCAAAACGCCCCTTTGATTGATATGCCTTTGCCATGACCAAATACAGATGCACAAGAATTGAGTCTGTCTTATGGGGTTTTGCAATAGCGATTGCTTTCTCAGCATATGCTATTGCATGATCATGATTGTGTTTTTCTAGAGATATTTGTGACATAACCAACCAGACGTTGGCTTGTGCAAATTCATCTTTAATGTCTTTTCTATAAGCTAGGCTCTTATGGCAGTGGGACCAGGCTTCATCATATTCACCCATGTCTTTTTTTAGACTGCAAAGCATTTCGTGGCAAAGACCTAAACTGATTTTATCTTGCAACAACTCTGCTTTTTTAAGGGCAAGCTGTGCATACTCTAAAGCTTGTTGACTCTCACCTGTCTGCTGAAAACAATTGCTTAAGCTCGACAACACAGCCCCACACAAAGCGTGGGGGTTGTCTTGGCAGTATTTGCTGGCTTCTATTAGATAGGGTAAGGCCTTGTCATGCAACTGATAAGAGAACTTGTATATTTCAGCTATATTGTAAAGAATGTAGACGATCATCTCTTTATCTGAGTGGCTTCTGGCAATATTGAGCCCCCTATTTAAAACCATCAAGGCTTTCGTAAAATCACCGCGAATTATATAGACCATACCAATGGTGTTCAGTGCCCGAATTTGATGAAGTTCTAAATCATTGTCCGAAAAATACTTCATGGCCTTGAATAAGTGGTTCATGGCCTGCTTATAATTGTTATGATACACTTCATTGATCCCCATATTTAAGAGGCTGACAAACTGCCCCTTGTCATATTTTATGTCGAGGGACTTATTGTATGCGGTTTGGGCCAGTTCAAGAGACTTATCCATTTCATTTCGTCGTACTATCCACGCTTGTTCATTCAATTGGTCAATCTTCTTTTTATCTACCATATTATCCCCCATACAAATATACCTGGTCTTACATAAGGGGTGCAAATAATCTCAGTACCAAACTTAAAAGGGTACGGAAAATACCAATATCCTTATGATAGTCCCGATCTATTGCCTTACTTACTTCTAAGGTTTTCATAAAGTCCTTTTTTACGTCAAGCACAGTCTTTGTCTTATACATCCAAAGCCCACATTCAAAATGTAAAAATAAACTTCTATAGTCTAAGTTAATTGTTCCAACAACTGCATATTTGTCATCTGATACAAATGTCTTACCATGCATAAATCCTGGAAAATACTCATATATTCGAACACCACTTTGCAGAAGCTTAGGATAGAAGGACCGTGTTGTTTCATGAACATACTTCTTGTCAGCATGATAAGGCGTAACAATACGAACATCGACACCCGATTTGGCTGCACTGCATAAGGCCGTGATCATTTCTGAGTCAATAATAAGATACGGCGTTGTTATGTAGACATAGTCTTTTGCCTTATTGATTATATTTAAGTAAACCACTTGTCCAGCTGGTTCATTATCAAGCGGTGTGTCTGAAAAGGGTTGAACGTAACCTTCTTCGACAATTTCATCAAATACTTCTGGACTTGCTTTAAAGGATTCAAAATCACTCTTTTGACCTTTTATGGAGTCCCATAAGCTGAGAAACATCACTGTAAAGTTCCAAACGGCTTCTCCCTTAATCAAAATCCCCATGTCTTTCCAGTGGCCAAAGCGGTCTATTTCATTTATGTACTCATCAGCAAGATTTATACCGCCAGTGAAACCGAATTCACCATCTACAACAGTGATCTTTCTATGGTCTCTTGTATTAAATTTGGCTGAAAGAATTGGAACCAGAGGATTAAAGACCGCGCACCGAATGCCCTTTTTTCAAGCAATTGGTCATATCCCTTTGGCAATGTAAGCATACACCCCATGTCGTCATAGATAAAACGTACATCAACACCCTCTCTTGCTTTCTCTTCAAGGATACTCAAAATGGTATTCCACATCTTGCCCTCTTGAACAATAAAGTACTCCATAAATATGAATTTTTTTTGCCCCGCGAAGAACTTCTATCAATCTTGCAAAATTGTCTTCTCCTAAAGGATAATATTCAGAAAAAAACGTTTTTGTATGGTGGAAACAAGGCATAGTTTTGAATATAGGTTGACTGATTGCCAGCGTCTTTGTCATCTGCTTTCATCTCTTTGATAACATCATCGTTTGAGTCAAGATGACTTTTTGTGTCCATCTCAACTTGTTTAATTCGCGCTTTTTCCTTACGACTTAAAGGGTTACCACCAAATGCCAGGTAGAATAAACCACCGAAGATGGGAAGAATGAGAATGGGGATAATCCAAGCAATTTTATAAGCTGGATTTTTATCACTATAGACAATCCAAAGGACTATGGCAGCACTCAGCATCAGGCTGGCCCCATAGAATATTGATGAATAGTCTTTAAAAAATATCAGCATATTGAGCACAAAAACGAACTGTGCCATGATTGCAACAACAACCATAAATGTATGGCTGAATATCACTCTTTTTATTAATTTCATTTACGCCTCCAAAAATCTGGTCTTCGCCCTTATCTGATATGATTATTCTACCCTATATTGGTTAAAATTCGCTATTTATTTTAATCGTGTCTTAGGCGGATGGTGCAAGACCAATGCCGCACAAAATAAAAGTCGCTTAAACACCGTTAATAATTCACAAGGGTTAAGCGACTTTTCATAAAATTCAAGGGTCAGAAAAGGGCTGCAAAGCAGCCTTTTCTAATATTTATTATATTTATCTTTTTGCTTCGTATTGTCTTAGAAGTTCCACAAACAATTGAGGAATCTGCTTTAGCTTATCAGGCGTCTCAACAAACGATACACGGAACTGAGTGTTTCCTGGATTTGGCTGGCCTTCTTCAATATCGTAGAAACCAGTCATCGGTGCCACTAGAAGTGTGGTTTCAACACCATCAATAACCGCTGAACCTTCGCCTGCACAGTATAGGACAAAGTCAGTCGCGTCAAAGCCAGGCTTTACAACGTTACGAACGTCAATAACTGTATAGATTGACGCATCAGGACTAGAAACAATCAGTTTAGGTTCTAATTCTTTCAGACCGTCATACACGCTGAAGATTTCTTTTCTGTAGTAGTCTTTAAGACCCTTTGTCCATTCATGGATTTGCTCTGGTGTTTCATGCGCCAGTGCACCGAAAATATACTGTCCAATAACATTTGCACATAGGTTGGCAGTGTACTCAGCAACAGAACGGTTGTGGAATTCTGGGTTGTCTGTTATAACAGCACCGATTCTTAGACCACATGCGTTCCAAACCTTAGAAGCCGTTTCAATACTTACACGACGGCCTTCAATACCAGGAACGTCTTCATTTGTAAGACCCCAAACAGAAACAAGCTTTCGCCTTCTTCATAGTAAAGCTCGCGGTAAGCTTCATCACTTGCCATCCACATGTTGTACTTAACACATAGCTTTGCAAGATCTTTTAGTGTTTCGTAGTCATACAGCTGACCTGTTGGGTTGTCATAAGGGATTACCAGAAGTGCACCAGGCTTGTGCTCTTTAATTGCATCTTCAATTTTATCAAGCTCTGGAAGTGTAAATTTACCGCTCTCATCAAGGTGACGCTTCACTGTAACTGTTTTTCTACCAGTTCTTTGCGCCATTGATATGTAGTTTGTGTATGCAGGATCAATCATCATAAGTGGCTTTTCATCAGAACCTGCAGGGCCACACATACCGATTAGTAAAAGCTCCATACCAGCAGAACCACCATCAGTAACTTGCGCGTGAAGTTTGCTTGTATCAAAGCCTTCACACTTTAGGATATTAAGGAATGCATCTTGACACTCTTGAATACCAGCAGTTGTAGAATATCTTACAACACCTTCAGCAAATGGACTGTTTGGACCATTTAGCTCAAACATTCTTTTTTTCATAGCCGGATTTGTCGGCAATGAAACATTACCAATACCAACATTAATTACTGCCTCAGGCTTGACTTCACGCTCTTCGTATTTCATTTGCGCTAGTCTTACCGCTGAAGGCTTTCTTGACTGAAAGTGAGTCGATAGAACGGGTTTGTTCATTGTTTTCCTCCTAAGATTCACTCGGAATCACTCAACCGAGCACTGTTATAAGTATAGACCCCTTTGGAAACGTTTTCTCGCATCCAAGTTTATATTAACACACAGAAAATACGGCTTTCAAGCACTATTTCATAAAGTCTATTTTTATGGAAGACTTCAAATTTTCGTAAAGTTGTTTTCTTCTAAATTGTATAATTTTCTGTACATTCTGTATTTTTATGAATAACACCGTAGACAACTGACCCGTAGCGAATTTCACCCACTCTATTTTCTATTCCAAGTGTTTTAAAGACACCACTGCCAATACGTTCTTTAACAATGACGCGTTTTTTGCACACACGAAGGGCTTCATCCAGTGTATCTTTATTTAAAGTATTCATTTTGGCAAATTCTCTAAGGACATTCATTGATTTTGATTTCATATTTGGATTTTGGAACATGGGGTCAAAGTAAACTATATCAACAGATTCGTCATCAAGGGTCTTTAAATAAGATGTGTGGTCAGTGTGAATCACTTCAATTTTTGACATGGCCTCTTTCACCTTTGGGTTGACATTCTCATAATTCTCCAAGCCATCCTTGGTCAAATATGCAATGATCTCACTGCCCTCTAGGCCTATCACTCGCCCTCTTCCCCTTAAGGCTGATGCCAGGACAATGGCATCTGATCCGTACCCCAAGGTGCAATCTAAAATGACATCATCGGCTTGTGGACACACTGCCTTTAGAAGTTGATTTGAAATACCACTTCCTGTGTCCCACAACTTAATCACGGCTGTACCAGGATGCCAAAACATCTCACTGTCACCACTTTTTAGAAGCAATTTGCTTTCTTGAACAATCAATAAATGGTCTAAATCATGCAAGGCGAGTAGCTTATTAAGCCCTAGCTTTTTTCTTTTCATAGTAGGGTCTTTGCAAGTCCCTACTGACCTTTTGAGCACGCTCTATTACTTGCTGACTTGCTTGTATAGCTGTTGTCACTCCAATTTTCATATTTTATCACTCACTCTTACGTTATACAGGTTCCCATCAATGGCAATTTCAAAATACTTCTTTTGCTCAAAGTCTTTTTCATCCTCACGAAAGCTGGCTGAAATTTCACGGCTCCAGCCCTCTATTTGACTATGCAAATCACGCCACTGACCAATGGCTTCATCCACAGAAACAGCTTGAAACTTTAGAGTGTCTCCTGGCTTGCACTGGGCCAGGTAGGGTAAATCAGCCTGGATGACCTGGCCTATCTTAGCGTAGCCACCTACAGTTTGGCAATCTGCCATCATTATTATTGGCTGCCCATTTCCCGGAACCTGGATGGACCCAAAATTCACCGTACCCGATATAATATCATGTCCCCCTTGGGCATGAATGAATCCACCAGACAAGCGGTAGCCCATCCGGTCAGACGACTGACCGATTTTATAATCCGACTCGGTAAAAACACCCTTTGAAAGGTCTGAAAAACGCTTCGCCTTCGCTCCATATGTAAATCTTATGGATCTGGGTTTGTATAACCTGTCTAGCAAGTCAGCCGGCACTTTTTGTTTTGTAAAACTGGCAGAGCAAGCTGTATATGGGAGTTCATCCCCAGCTCTAAGTTTCCTGCCTCCAAAATGACCCAGCGACTCTCTAACAGATGTGGACCGACTTGATAAAACCACTCTTGTTTTCAGACCGCCTCTTAGGGCTAAATAGGCTCGACATCCCGCTAAAGCAAATTCTGATGTCAATATATCCCCTTTAACAACAGGGATGGAGGTATTGATTCCTATTGGTTTTCCATTAATTTTAAAGCTGAAATCTCCACCGCATATAGCGATGATGGTGTCTTCTGAAAAGACAAATGTATCGCCTAAAAGTGTCATTTCAATACAAGCTTCTTCTGGTGCATTGCCAACCAGCATGTTGGCCAGTCTTGCCCCGATCCTATCCATGGCGCCAGAAACACTAATGCCCCTGCTTCGATAGCCTAAACGCCCTTGATCTTGTATTGTGGACGAAAGACCAGCTTTTATAATTCTTATTTTGCCCATATGCCTATCACCTATATATTTTTGATTTCTCTTTTGTGATCTTTATCTTTCATAGTAAAGCCCTGTCGCAAGTTTGTTTTGAATAATTTATCAAGTGGATTTGTGCTTGAGTCTCTTGTATGTTTCTACAGAAATCGAGTAAAACTCAATCTGGTCTCCCGCTTCAAATAGAAAAGGCTTCACAGCCTGGGGGTCAAATAATCTATATGGTGTTCTGCCTATGATTTGCCACCCGCCAGGACTTTCTACAGGATAGACCCCTGTTTGGGCACCTGCAATCCCCACAGATCCTGCCGGTATTTTAAGTCGCGGTTTTTCCTTACGATTCATGGAAATGCTTTCATCCATGCCACCCAGATATGGAAATCCCGGCGTGAATCCCATCATAAATATCAAGTATTTTCTGGCTGTATGCCTTCTTATAACTTCCGTTCGACTTAATCCATGATGCTGACACACCAAGTCCAGATCCGGTCCATATGGAAGCTCATAACAGACGGGAATACGAATCACTCTCCCATTGTGTTTAGAGATCTCTTTTTGTCCTTTAATAAGACTCTGAACTTCATTGACTAAGTCATAGGGGTTGCATACAAGAGGGTCAAAGATAATTTGTAAGGTGTGATAGGTAGGAACCATTTCAAGAACACCCCTAAAAACTTGGTTTGTCTCTTTTTCATGGCCCAAACATAAATATAAATCCATCACAAGAGCATTCACTTTTTCATCTATAACTTCAGGATAGGCGACTATAACCGCATTATCTGAAATTATATGTATATCTGGATTCTCTATCACTCTTTATCCCACCTCACAACCAAGGGTTTTTAATTTATCAACCAAACTTTTAACGAACTGAAGGGCCTTATCATTGTCTCCGTGAACACATAGGGTTTGTGCTTTCATATCTACGAAGTTCCCTTCAATTGTTTCTATGCGGTTTTCTTGTATTAATTTTTCAATTCTTTGCGCACAGGTCTTGACGTCATCAATAAAGGCCCCGGGTTCTGCTCTTGATACCAGCTGTCCGTTTTTGTCATAGGCTCGGTCTGCAAAAGCTTCACAGTGGAAGGTTAGCTTATTGAACACACTTGCCTTGTGGAGTTCTGAATTATAAGGTCCATAAAGTACAAGGTTAGGATCAACTGATTTTACTGCTTCAACAATTGCCTTAGCCGTTAATTTGTCCTGACTGGCCCTGTTGTATAGGGCGCCATGTGGTTTCACATGATGAAGCCGGCCGTCATAGGCACTGACGAATCCCTTCAAGGCCCCCACCTGATAAATGACCATTGCTCTTATTTCTTCAGGATGCATATCCATAGCTCGTCTACCAAAGCCTTGTAAATCTGGATAGCCAGGGTGGGCTCCAATTTTCACGTCGTTTTCAAGGGCCATTTTGACCGTCTTCTCCATCGTTGTCGGATCACCCGCATGGAAGCCACAGGCAATGTTGGCTGATGAAATATATTTCATCAGCTGATCATCGCCCCCTAAAGTATACCGTCCAAAGCCTTCTCCTAAATCACAATTTATGTCTATTTTCATCTTCACCATCCTCCCGAATCTATCTGTAGGACTGATTGCTTTAGTCTCTATTTTATAGCCTGGTCAAAATCAATTATTTTAAGCTCTTCTTTATATAAATGCTAACATATTTCAGAATTTTTTACTGGTTTATTTCACAGGTCAAATACAAAACCACAATTCACTTGTTTTCCCGCCTAACACTGCTTCTAAAAAAAGTTCCAGTGTCAGATTTTAACCTGTCACTGGAACTTTCTATGCCATTTAGGATGATGCTTTTATACCTTGAACTTATTCACTTGGGCCTGCAATTCATCTGTTAAACCGCGCAGGCCATTGCTATACTCACTTAATTCGTCAATGGCTTGTTTTTGCTCATTCATTGTTGATGTGGCTTCTTCTGTACTTGCCGTTGTCTCTTCAGAAACCGCTGAGATGTTGGAAATGGCATCCATAATCTCATCTTTATTTCGATCAATTATGCCTGCATTCTTATCCACATTGTTAATCTTTTTAGAAAGACTTTCAAAGGCTTCATTGATTTCACTGAAAATGTTGACTGATTTTTCAATTATGGCAAACTGCTGGTCTTGTGCTTCATTCACTTCGTCAACAGTCACAACGGCCTTCTGAGACTTTTCAATGACCACTGTGACAATGTCTTTAATGTCACTTGTCGCTTTGGCTGTCTCCTCAGCAAGCTTGCGTATTTCATCTGCAACAACAGCAAATCCTCTCCCTGCATCTCCTGCTCTTGCTGCTTCAATAGAAGCATTCAGGGCCAGCAAATTGGTCTGAGAGGCAATATTGTCTATGAGTGTTGTTATGCTTTCAATATTTCCAACAGATGCGTTGACCTCTTTAACAGCTAATGATATTTCCTGGGATTTCTCACGGGTATCTGTTGACTTGGCATCTAGGTCTCCCAGGATTGCAATACCCTCATTCGATACTGCTCTTGTTTGATCTGAAATGGCATTGGCATCTTCTATGGCCAGTGTCATTTCGTCAATCATTCGACTTAACTCTGCCGTTTGTTCCACAATACCTTCGATATCTTCTGACTGTTTAATATTGGCTTCAGAAATTTGGCTGACAATCGTGTTTACATCTTGAATGCTGTTTGCATTGGCGCTTGCAAACTGAGACATTTTTTCAGAACTTTCCCCAACGACACCAGCGGAGTTTTGAACATTTTCAATGAGGTTTTTGACCTGGTCTATCATGTGGTCAAACTTGCTTGAAAGCTGTCCCATTTCGTCTGTGGTGCCTAAGCTACAGGCTTTTGTCATGTCTCCCTCACTGACATAGTCTATGGTCTCCATAAGCTTTTGTATGGGTTTTTTATACTTCTGCTTATAAAGTATATAAGAACAGCTATGAAGACAAGGGCCACCAATACCACTGTTACGTTCATGGTCAAATTGGACTTAAACTTTGCAAAGACCACCTTCTCTGGGACAAAGTTCATGATATACCATTTGGTATGACTATCAATAAAGGCAATCGGATAAGACACAATCAGTTGGCGACTTTGAAGGGCATCAATGTGGGCAATTCTTGTTTGGAAGGTCTCTCCTGAAACAATGGCATCCACTTCTGGACTGCCTAGAATGCTATTGCCAATCATGTTTTCATCAAGTGTTGAAGCTATGACCGCTCCTGTGCCGGTAAAAAAGAGGGTGTTCATATTCAATCTTTGTCTATCCTGGTCTTCTGAAATCGTTGTTTGCACTGCGTCAAGGGCAATATCTGCTGTTATGACGCCTGCAAATTGGCTGTTCACAATAACAGGGTAAGACACAGTGAACATCAGGATTTCCTCACCATTGAGCGGGTAGAGATACGGCTCGGTTATAATGGCATCCTTGGTTTGCTTAGGGATGAGGTACCAATCCCCATCACCTGGCTGGTCATACCCTACAAGTGTCTCTGTAACGATCTCTCCACTTGCATTTTCATACATATAGGGCAAAAATCGACCTTCTGCATTTGACCCAGGAGAAGGCCTGCTTCTATAGACGTCGTCCTGTCCATCAAAGGTATTTCTCTCAAAACCCAGTCCATGAGCCACGATCAGATCATTCTCCTGAAGGCTCTCAGATAGGATTTTTATAGCATCCTCCCTTGTTAAACTCTTATTCTCAATAAGAATCCCAAAGTCTTCAGCATAGCTTTTCACAACAAATTCCACATGTTTTAACTGTTCTGAAAAGATTTTGGCCTGTGACTCTGACAGTCTCTCCACTGCCAGTGTGGTTTCATTCAAGTCATTTTCTCGAATGTTCAAAATAAAGTTGGTTTGCAGTGCCAAATTTATGACAACTATGACCACCGCAAGCAGTATTATTTTGTTTGTTAGTTTCATGTTTCTAAACATCTAGTCCTCCGTTAATCAACTTTCTTGCTCAATAAATCTCTCACGATAACATCTTACTTGAATAAACTCATATAAGATGTTACATAAATATTAACAATTAGAGTGATTTCTGACATAAACACGAGCATAATTATGCATTTTCATGAATTTATTAAAACAAGTGATTGATGAGTTGATTTTCATCATATAAACAACCAATTTCTACCTTAAACTTGAATTTTTTTGTCACCAGCGATATTTTTATACTTGTCATGGCTTCACACATTTCTATATTCTTGACTGAATCGCATAAAAAAACACAGACTGAAAAAACAGTCTGTGTTTGGTCTTTTAAAAATTATTATAATATTTTAGATCAAAGCTTGAATAAGCAGCATCACCGCCGCAAATCCACCAATCATACCAAGAAGTGGCATAATGAACTTGAGCCATCTGTCATACGTGACATCTACCATAGAAAGGGTTACAAGTATGAGCCCCGTCGGTGTGATAAATGCCATTAGACCTTGTCCATACTGATATGCACTAACAATCACGTCTCTTGGAAGACCAACTGTATCTGCCAGAGGGGCCATAATAGGCATAGAAAGCACTGCAAGACCCGACGAAGACGGAATGAAGAAACCAAGGATCATAAATATACCCAGCATAATAATTGAGAAGACGCCACCATTCATGCCTGAAACAATATCAGTTGCACCGTGTAGGATTGTATCTGAAATTAGACCATTGTCCATTATAAGGTTTACTGCACGCGCCACACCAATTGTTAAGGCAACACCCACTAGGTCAGCGGCACCAGCAACGAAATTGCTAACAGCTTTTTTCTCTCCCATACCAGATAAGACGCAAAGTACAATACCAACCACTAGGAATAGGGATGTCATTTCCATGAACCACCATCCTTGTGTTGCAACGCCCCATATCATTACAAAGAAGGCTGATGCAAATAAGGCCAGCATAAGTTTACGGCGACCAGTGAAGGCTGGAACTTCTTTTGTTTCATGTAAAAAACGCTTTTCCAGTTCTTCTTTCTGATCAAAAATAAGTGACTTAGATGGGTCTTTCTTAATTTTTTCTGCATATTTAATGATATAAGTGATGGTAATGATTGTTGCTATGACAAGACCCGCACCTCTGAATGCAAGGCCATTTGTAAATGAAATGCCTGCTGCATTGGATGCTATAACCGATGAAAATGGGTTAACTGTCGAGAACATTGTACCTATTGAAGATCCCATATAAAGTGCGGCTATACAAACAATAGCATCATAGCCAGCGATCATAAAGACAGGGACTAGAATTGGATACAGGGCAATTGTTTCTTCCGCTAATCCAAACGTTGTACCACCACATGCGATTAGGAAGGTTACAATTATAATCAGCAGGTACTCACGTCCGTTTGTCGCATGTGACAAGGCCGCAAATCCAGCATCAAAGGCGCCACTTGCGTTGAGCACACCAATAATGCCACCAATGATAAATACGAACATAATAATATCAATTGTGTCATAAACACCTGAAATCGGTGCTTGAATCACTTCTATAAAGCCTTGAGGATTTGACTGGAGTTCTTCATATGTGCCAGGCAAGGCCACCGCTTTGTAAATGCTGCCATCTAAGAACTTTTCAACATCTACCTTGACACCCAGTTCATCAAGAGTGGCTTGTGTTGCTTCGTACTCAGATGTTTGACCCAGTGGCGTTGTCACGACAAAGGCGTTTGATGCATCATCATAAATAAGTTTTGCATATGACCCAGCTGGTATTGTGTGGGTCAGGAGTGCTGCCAGGGCCAGAACGATGAAAAGAACCGTATATGCGGTTGGAAAACTTCTTTTCTTCTTCTGCGGCGCATTGTTTTGCTTTTTCTCGTGCGCTAAATTTGTACTCATTGTTTTGCCTCCAATTTAATAATGTTATAAATAATAGATAATATCTTGGCTTGGTTAAAACACCTGTATTGACTGCCCCATCCGCCTTAAATGTCCACCTGAAAATATGAATGTATCTTAGTGTTACACATAGGCATCTGCCAAAATAGGTGCTTATCCCCTTGCCCAAACAGAATATAAACACGTATATTCTGTCATAAACATTTTTATGAACCGATGAAGTTGACTTATAAAGCCCTCTTCTTGATTCATGCAACTTTAATTTAAGCAATTTTAATTAAAGCGACTTTAATTCATGCAACTTCTAGTCAAGTAACTACTAGTCAAGCAACTTCTAGTCAAGTAACTTCTAGTCAAGTAACTTTTTGAATGCACTTGCATAAACAAGCATTGCCTTTTTTAACTCGTCTAGGTCTATGCCTTCATTGGGTTGGTGCTCTGTTTCCTTAGTGAATGGAAAAGTTGCTCCAAAAGCCACACAATTGTCTATGGCTCTAGCATAGGTTGCTCCACCAGATGAAAGAGGCTTAGATTCCTTGTCACCAGTCACTTCTTGGTAGGCTTCAACCAACTTCTTTACAAGCGGTGCATCAAGCGGGGTATAGATTGATTTCAAGTAGTCGTTCTCTTTCATTTCAAAGCCATACTTTTTAACAATCGATTCCAGCTTGTCCCAAACAAAATCTTTAGACACTGTAACCGGAATTCGAATATCTATGCTTATTTTTTCCTCTGTCTCATTCAGTTCAATCTTGCCGATATTGAATTTTAAAGAACCAGACGCTTCATCGGAACATATGCCAAATATCTTTTGAGCTAGGGCGTCTTCCCCCACATAGTCGTTTATGAAGTCAATAGCTTTTGAGCGCCAGCCTATTGACTGACCTGCCAGGACAGTCCGAGCTATGGCATTCACGCCCTTGTCCGCATCCTTGGCATGGAAACTTTTTCCTAAAACTGTGGTCTTGTCCCCACTGACTGTAAACTCATAGCCTAAATTTTCAAGGGCATTGGTCAGTTTCTCCGTGGTGTCCACAGTCATTTTTGAAGGCACAGCGTTGTAGGCATCTCCGCCAACTAGCTTTAAATCACTTGTATTCGGGGCCGTTAAATCTATCTGAAGAAGACCTTTTTCAGCATATATTACAGGGAAACATGCGTCTGGGGTAAATCCCACGCTTGGCATCTCTTCTCTTTCCACATACTTTGAAATACTTCTCCATAGCAGTTCTTCATCAATACCAAATATAAAGCGGACCCGCTTGTTTATTTCTTCACCGCTGTCTACCAGGGCCTTAAATGCATACAGAGCCGCCAGTGTCGGTCCCTTGTCATCCTGTGTGCCCCTGCCATATAAAACATTGTCTTTCAGTGTGGCTTCAAATGGATTGGTAACCCATTTGCTTTCATCCCCAGCAGGCACAACATCTAAATGCCCTAGAACACCGATCATTTCATGCCCTTGACCATACTCAGCATAGCCATAATATCCATCTTTATCATAATGCGTTTTGAATCCAAGCTTTTCAGCCAGGGAAAGCGTTTGTCTCAATGTTTCATCAATGGGCTTTCCAAATGGGAATGGGCTTTTATCTTCTGTATAAACACTCGGAATGTTTATGATATCTTTCAAGTCCGTCAAGAAATTATCAAAATTATTGTCAATTAACTCTTTTATGTTGTTCACTGGGTTCCCCTCCGCAACTTCAAGAATTGTCTGTTTTTTTCGTGGCCATTTCGCCACACCTGTATGGAAAATGGTAAATCAATTTTTTAAAATTTTTTATGTCGCTTAAACTACAATTTTTTAAGACATTAACTTTAAAAAATCATTCTCAAAAGAGACAATTATTATAATAACGTAAAAAAAATGATTCAATTGTGACTGATTTCACAAATGAATCATCTTAATATTTTCATGACTTACATACTCTGTTTTTCACTGCAATACCAATGTTTTAAAGGGGAACATCCGTGAACGTTTTCAGACCTTCTACATCCTTAATGATCACTTTTCTATGAACTATTTCAATGAGACCCATTTCTTTAAATTTTTTAATACCATTTGTCACTGTGATCCTATTGAGTCCAATTCGATCTGCCAAGTCCTCTTGCGTAAATGCAATATCAATGACCTTGCCTTCCACCGGTTCTTCTTCTGAGTAAAACAGTCTAAGGAAAAAGTCTGCCAGTCTTCCATGGGCATCATTGAAGCGATAATTGGCAAGTTCGTGCATTATAATCCTATACTTTTTTGCAATACTTAAAAGAAAATATCTGTACATTGTCGGTGTCTGTGCCAATTTTTCTTCCACAGCCTGTCGGCTTAGGGTGACAATTTTACAGCTTCTGACGGCCTTATTTATAACATTGGCCCTTTCCGTATCAAAAATAGTCAATTTCTCCAAAAAATATTTCCCCTGAGTAGCCTATAATAATTAATCATGCTCCCGCTTTTTGAATACATAGCCTGGTTGAGTTCCCCTTCAAGCACCAAAAATATATGGTCATTGTCGGGTGGGTCTATAACTGCACCTTTTTCATACCAGGTTGCCTTGCCCATATTTGAAAAGTGCTTCAAAAAAAAATGCATCCATCTCAATTTGTGCTTTTTGATCAAATAGTTTCTTATACATTCTGATCTCCCAATTGTTCAATATCTATTACCACGTTGCCTTTTTTATGTCCACCTTCAACATAATGATGGGCATCTGTGATTGTGTCAAGTCTATAGACCTTGTCGATAAAAACTTTTATAGAACCTGTCTTGAGCATTTCGATTATTTTTATCATATCGTCATTGCTTTGATTGGTCATTTTCATATATATTTTTTTCTGGGCATCTTGTCTGATAAAGTTCTTACGAATAGATGCAAGTGTTTTTTTTCAAAAGTAGGCTCATACTCGGATTGGCTATCATATATCGCCCGCCCTTATTTAAACTTTTAAGACTTCTCCAAAATGAGCTTTCCCCACAACATCCAAAATAACATCATAGCTATCCTGGCCCAGGGTAAAGTCTTCTTTTTGATAATCAATCACCTCGTCGGCACCAACGGCTTTTAAAAAATCCAGTTTGTCTTGTCTGTCGACAGCCACAACATAGGCTCCTTGGTTTTTGGCAAGTTGGATGGCCATAGTTCCAATGCTTCCCCCAGCACCATTTATGAGTATGGTTTCCCCTTTTTTCAAATGGCTGTTTCCCACAAAGTTTAAGGCTTCAAGTCCTCCCACGGGAAGGGCTGCTCCTTCCTTGTAGCCCACACTATCGGGAATTTTAACAAGGACGCCCTCGCTGCGATTTTCCTTGATGCAGGTATACTGGGCATATGTGCCCAACTTCATTCCTGGTGTCGCAATGACTCGGTCTCCTACCTTAAATCGCCTTACATTTGAACCGACTTTAACAACTTGTCCGCTGAGTTCCTGCCCCAACACCCTTTCCCCTGGATTAAAAACGCCAAAATAGAGACGTAGCATTAATGAGATTGTAAAAATGAAATCCAGTGATCTCATTTCACAGTCACCCAGTGTCACTGTTGATGCGTGGATTTGAATGAGAACCTCATCCTCTTTTGGGTCTGGCCTTGGTATATCTTTAATAATCAGTTTTTCAGGTGGTCCGTATGTGTTCCATATAACAGCCTTCATATACTGCCTCCATTACTGCTTCCATCATGGCTTCCATCGATATTAAGTCTATAGAATACATACCACTTTCATGTGGGTTTATTCGATGCATTTTCCAACTTACGAGGCTATGCCTCTTTATATTATCTTCATTGCAACACTTGTATGAAGGCCATGATTTTAATGAGAAAGGGTTTGAGAGCTTACCATGATGCCCCTTTTTTAATAACAAAAGCCAGCGCACCCTTTTGCCTATAGGTCGCTGGCTTTAATTCTAATCCTTTTATATCTTACTCTATACTAGGGTCACATACATTTTTTTGACACTGCCATTTCGAACAGCTCTTGCAAACTTGCCCTCTAAATGCCTGGAGAAATTATGGACTTGACCATCATTCATGACAAGGCGAATCGTGTCAACCTGTGCACCATCAGGACCGAAAGTTGATTTCCCGTTTACATTCTTATACAGCACATCAATTTGACCAAACAGCTTAAAGGAAATTTCATTGTTAGCATCAAATAACCACGCAGGTAAACATGGTTGAGGTTTGAATACAAGTTCATTGTCCTTAAGTGTAAAAGGGGTCTGGCCCACCATCATGATCAACCACATGTGTATAAACTCAGCAGTTGAACCTGACAGCCTAGCCATATGCCCCCGTCCATGCTGTCCTGGATCAGGATTATTTGTACTGGCAATAAAAGAAACATTTTCTGTTATTGGTCTACCATATTTTACGGGATTCTGAAATGGAATGAGTGTGTCTTTGAAAGTCTTAAAAAAGTTTTCATATTGACCACTTTTAAGTAGACCAAGCAAATACTTATACTCCATATGCAGGAAGATAGACTCCCTCTCGAGCCATCCAGGTGTGAAGGCTCGAATACGTCCTATTTCATGACTTTCCTTTTCAATGGACACTGATGTCTTATACATTTTTAACTGAGAATCATATAGGGACGATGCCTTAACCTTATCGTAAATACACTTGGCTTCATCACCCTTTAAGCTCTTTAGAGCCCTCGCAGGTGCTTCTAGGAAATGTGGCAATGCTTTACAGCTTTTAAGGGTCAAATATTCACTTATTCCACTCTCAGAACAAGGTATCTCTTTTTCATCCAAGTCCCATTCAAATGTGAAAAAGGTTGGCAATAGTCCTTGACCTAATTCAAGGGCTTTATTTTTCCCTTTAAGGAGTTTCTCGTATACAAGCTTTAACGCTTCATGAACTGAAGTTAATTTGGTCTTGACCATATCACCCGAAATTCCAAACCGCGTTTTTTTCCCTGTAGCTTTCTAAAATGCATCTTGACTTGTCCCAGTAATCAAAGTCTGATATGGATCCTTGCAAGCTTTTTTCCAGTTGAACAATCATTTGATTCCAGTGTTCAAGAATTTCTATAGGGATCTCTATAGTTATTTTCTCATCAGCAACCTGATCCTTGAGGGTCATTAAAAAGGCCACCAGTCTTTGGAGTTCCACCTGTTCTGCCATTGACGATCCAAATAGGCCTGGTAAACCGTTGAGTGCATCATTCCACCCTGGCTTGCCCGCTTCCATTTCGATACCCATACCATAAGGATCTAGGAGTGTAAACTTAGTAAAGACCAGTCCCAACATCTTGACCAATAGACTTGTTTGAAAGATTTGTCCCTGACCAAGATCTGTTTTCACCCAGTGGGACGCCTTTTCGTCTCGGCTAAAACGTTTGAGCTTTTCTATATCTAAGGCTGTGGCATGATACTGTCTGATCTTGCCTTCAATCAATTCAAACTTTTCGCATCGTGGACGCACCCTGCAGGGCTGTCATAATATTTATAGGTTTCATCGTAGAAAAAAAGATCCATGAAACGATCAGGATAAAGGGCGAGATATGACTCGACTAGATCCATGTTATATGTCCAGTGATCAGTCCAAAAGCCTTCGCTATGTCTTGCTTTATAAGACGCGCAGGTGTTGTCGAAAATCATATTAAAAGATTTTTTAGATCTTGATCTAAGAAGGCCTTTTTCCTAGGGGAAAAACTTGCGCTTTCTTTTAATGCCCTATAGAGAGCCCCTGGAGAAAATTCTTTCTCAACCACCGAAAGGATGACCTCGATAGCCTTGTCATTAAAATCAAATTTCTCTAAGTCTGCTATGACCTTTTGTCTTTTCCCTTGGTCAAGTCTAAACAACTGTCCTTCAATCACCAAAGGGTTGTAACCATCAAGCTGGATAAGATCGAAAAAAAGCTTGATATTGTGTTTTCCAACTTCCGGATGGAAAAACACATCATTTCTTCGGTTCTGATTCACATCTCTGAAATTCCCATTGCCCTGAGAATAGTATTCAGGTGAAATTGAAAAGAAGTTGTAGTCTCTTTCTTGGTCTCCATGCTTTCTTGAAAAACATAGAATATATTCTCACGCTTATCTCCTAATGTTATAGGATAGCCTCCCCGCATAACATTGTCCAAATAAGACTGCCTACAGTATTGATCAAAAACAGGTTCGCCACTTTTCGTTTGAATGTCATCTGTGATCTTCTCAACAATACTAATAGACTCCTTAAAACTCACCCTTGCAAAGTCTATAAGATCAATAGAGCCAGCCCAGGCATTCACAGTTTTCACATCTGCCGTATGACCGAACAAGCTGTAAATTGTACAAGTTTCTGATGGCTCTAATGTATAGCGGGCTCCTGTAAAGTATCCAGGCAGCTTGTTTGCAGTAATGTTTTCCTTTGAAAGCAATTTCTCTATGCTCTCCCTTTTGAACAACTCTGCTTCCTGTAAAGATGTATCATACGCGAATATGTTTTCCATGTCCACAAGCACAGGCAGTAAATCACCTTGGTCATTCCATGACATTGTAAAGTGTCCACTTTCAAACTGAGTCACTTCCGTTTCATCCTCTGTTGATGCCCTGAGTTTATAAAAGGGAATCCCGTTTTCTAAATTCAGCACATCCATCCAAGATCTTAATAAGTGACCGTTCTCCTTATAATCTTCATTCCGTATCCCATAGGGCAGGATTTCAGGAATACCGTCCAAACACTCAAAAGACACTGCTTCACTTGTCATATTTTAAAACTGACTTTCCTAAGCAGTCCAGCAAAATCGCTTCCAGGAACATTGCAATAGGATACAGTACACATCAAATGATCGGTTGTATCTGTAATCTCAAGCGTCCCCATAGTAAGTCGCATTCTTTTATCACTCTGTCTAGGGGAAAACATTTCTTCTACCCCACCAGATTTGTTTTTTATAAATGTTCTGAACCCTCTTGTATAAACGTCCTTGTAGGCCACAGATGCAGGGGCAAATTCCATCATTGGACTATCTTTGTCTTGAACACCAAAGCTTGATACACATTGACCTCGGTTCACATAAAAAGTCCACATGGGTATGCCCTCTACACCAGATATACCTGGTAAAAAGCTTGAAAAGGGTTTTTGAACATCATAGTTTTCTATAACATAATTTTTTTTTTCAAAACTAAAACTGCCCAAGTTCTTTCTCCTTTATTGCGCCTGTTGTTGAGTCATTTTGATCGTTACAATGCTACGTGGCTTAAGCTCGACTTTCATCCGCTCACTTTCTAAACCAACAGTCCATATCATGTGATTCTCGCTTTCATTCATAAGAACCAGAATATATGTCCCATCTGGATTTCGAAAAGCCACAGCTTGACTTACATGGCAATCGCCAACCAAGCCAAGACGGACTGCATTCTTTTGTATAAAACGACTGAAATGCCCAATATAGTAATACGAACTGTTAAAGATGACTTCATCATTTTTTGTATCACCAATAATCGGTGCGTCACATAAATTGTTAACGTGGTTCGGACCGCCCGTTTCATCGAGTATGAGGTTCCAATCAATAAAACCTTCGTTCCAGTTGTTAAAGTCACCAATTATATTGCGTCCATAACGCTCTCCAGTGTGCCACTTTCCAATGTGGACACCACCTTCTTGACAACCCTCGGTAAATAATAAATGCTTATCAGGCCACTTCTTATGTACCTGACCGACATTTTCAAAGGCTTCACTGACATACCAATGAAAGCCTGCTCCCCAAACATATTTAGCAGCTTCTTTATCGTTGTAATAGCGCCACACGATCAACGATAATATCCTGTTGTGATCCCACACAAGAATGCCTACATCATCATGCCCATCTTTATGAAGTCGTGGTCCCAAATGATTTTTCACAAAATCTCTTTCTTCTTCTGCAGTGAAAAGACACGAGTCCCATATTTGAACAGCCGCAGGCTCATTTTGAACAGTGATCCCCCACATGTTCAACCCTTCTGCCTTATATGCACTAAGAAACTTCGAGTAATACTTTGCCCAAGTACTCTTATATTTTTCTAGGAGACTCCCGCCGTTGTTCATCTCACCGTTGGTTTTCATCCATGCAGGTGGACTCCACGGAGATGCTAGTAATGCAATGTCTTTGCCTCTCATTTTTTCTGCTGATTTTATGAATGGGATAATCTGAGATTTATCGTGTTCTATAGAAAAAGTTTTAAGTTCTGTGTCATGATCATCCACATAAGTGTAATTGCATAGTGCGAAATCACAACTATGGATATGAACCCTGCCCATGTTGTAACCATGTCCTTGCGCTTGGCAAAAATAAGCCTTGAGAATTTTTTTTTTGATTGGCTTCACTTAGTTTGTTAAATGTGACAGCTGCCGCTTCAGTAAAAGCCCCTCCAAATCCTGCAATGCTTTGGTAGCTTTCATTTGCGAGTATGGTCACCCAGTGGCTCGTATCACCAGGTTCATAATGATTAGCCTGGATCGTTTGTCCACTAAAAATCGGGCTTAACCGCTCCTCAGTATCTTTTGATGTTCTTGTAATCTCATAGGTAAACATAAATGACCTTTCTCTTTTGATGACTATATTTCTCGTTTGCTTATAATATCTTGATACCTATAGAAACTAGATTTAGGCGTACGTTTGAGTGTCTCAAAATCAATATGCACGATCCCAAATCTTCTGTCATACCCAAAAGCCCATTCAAAATTATCCATAAATGACCACAAGTAATAGCCCGCAATGTTCAAACCTTTTTGATTCATGTGCGCAACAGTTCTTATATGGTCTTCAATATACTCTACCCTGTCTTTGTCACGAATGCTTCCGTCTTCTTCGACAACATCATCAAAGGCAGCTCCATTTTCAGTGATATAAATTGGCAACTCGGTATAATCGTTTCGTATTCTGCTTATGAGGGTGTCAAGACCTGCGGGCACCACCGGCCAACCCATGGCGGTTTTCTTAACCCCTAAGTCCACGTCTTCAAACAAAAGTGGATTATTAGGATTGTATTTCACTTTTGATGCATGATAATAGTTGATTCCGAAGAAGTCAATTGGCACGCCAATGGTTTCCATATCTCCTTCATGGATAAAGTCGAGTGTCCCCATCTGGTTATGGTACAGATTGATCATATCCAGTGGATAGGTTTTCTTAAAGATTGGGTCTAGGAACCATCTGTTCATCCAACCATCATAGTTGTTTGCAGCCAACTTATCTTCAACAGAGTTAGAATTTGCAACAACTGGGGCATGGTTTAATGTGATCCCTATTTCCCCTGTAAGATCAAGTTTCCTAAATAAATTCACAACTTGACCATGAGAAAGTAAAATATGATGGATGGCTCTTAAAGAAGTGGCCACATCTTTAATACCCGGTGCGTGCACACCTTCCATATAACCCAAAATACCTGCACAAAAGGGTTCATTGTGAGTGATCCAAAATTCCACATCATTTCCCAGCTCTTCAAAACAAGTCTTTGAAAATGTTACAAAATGCTCGACGACCTCCCTGTTGGCCCAACCGCCTTTGTCTTCCATCCACTGGGGCAAATCCCAGTGATAGAGTGTAACAGAAGGCTTTATACCTGAACGATTCAGTTTGCTGATTATAGATTTATAAAAGGCCATACCTTTTGGATTATACCTACCTTGCTCCGGATAAATTCTTGACCAGGCAATTGAAAACCTATAGCTTTCCACACCTAGTTTTTTCATTAGGTCAATGTCTTCTTGAAATTTATGATAGTGGTCGCAAGCTACATCACCTGTGTCATTGTTTAGAATCTTCCCTGGCATTTCACAAAATTTATCCCATATGCAATCTGAACGACCACCTTCATAGCGTGCCCCTTCTATCTGATAAGAGGATGTTGCTGTGCCAAAAATGAATGTATTATCAAATGTAAACATGGTTTCCTCCTATTCCTTGATTCCACCGGCGGAAATACTGCCGATTATATGCTTTGACAAGAAAATGAAAGCTGTCATAATCGGAACAACTGAAATGGCAATAGCCAAATATATAGATCCTAGATTTTCTGCAACTTTCCCACCTTTTAAATATCCCATGAGAACTGGAAGTGTGTATTTTTCTGGTGAGAATATGATAATCAGCGGCATGAGATAATTGTTCCATGACCCGATAAAAGCAAATATTGACATGGTTGCAATAGCTGGCATCATAAGAGGCAGGACAATCTTATGAAATATTTTCAACTCGCCTGCGCCATCAATTCTTGCAGCGTCAATAAGACCAGGGTGTAGGGTCGACTTTAGATACTGCCGCATAAAAAAGACTGTGAATGGGCTTGCCGCCGCTGGAATAATCAGCGGAATAAAGGTGTTAAGTAGTTTTAGAGACTTGTTCAATTCATAAAATCCCAGAAGTCCAAGTTGTGTTGGAATCATCATTGTCACTAGGATGACTATGAAAAGAGCATTTTTTCCCTTGAAGTCATAAGCGTGGAAACCATATGCTGTCAGTGCTGAAAAATATCCAGTTAAAAATGTCACCGACACTGATATGATTAAACTATTTTTAAATCCAACCCATATCCCCTTGAAGAGACCATCTTCAATATCAATGTGATACATCATATTGTTGTAGTTGTCCATTAAGCTATCGCCTGGTATCAAAGTGAATCCATTCATGATCTCTTGATTTGATCGTGTTGCATTTATAATCATAAGCATAAAGGGCACCAAACAAACCACAGCTAGAAGGATGAGAGCCAGATATAATAAGACTTTAGTTATTTTTTGCATATCCATTCTTAGTCCTCCTTGGCTTCTTTGAACATTGTCTTGTACATAATGATTGAGAAAACTAATATTATGGCAAATAGACCATATGCCACAGCCGCTGCGTAACCAACATTGTTGTACTTAAAGGCCTGATTATAAAGATACAGAACCATAGTCACTAATGATCCATCTGGTCCACCCAGTCCATTTTGTGATATCAAAAATGGAAGTTCAAAGAGTTGTAAGCCACCAATTAGGGACGTGATCGCAATATAGATCATGACCGGCTTAAGTAGAGGTAGTGTGATATGTCTAAACATTTCAAATCTTGTGGCTCCATCCACCATAGCGGCTTCATAATACTCACTTGATATGCCCTGCATGCCAGCCAGCATAACTATAAATGTGTGTCCGAACCACATCCATGTTTGTATCATGCTACGGATGCCTGTGCTGTGAAAGGGTTTCCTAGCCAGTAAATTGGTTCATCGATTATGCCCATATTTAAAAGCATCATGTTCAGAGGGCCATTTTGCCAGTCTAGAACAAAGTAGAACAACAAGGCCACAGAGGAAATTGTTATAAGATTAGGCAAATAAAAAATGGCTCTGAATATGCTTGTTCCACGCATTTTTAATCGTATGTCTGAAAATATAACGGAAAGAACCAGTGCCAGCGCCAGCTGAATCACAATGTTCATCCCCCATATTTGCCAAGTGTTTATAAATGCATCTAAAAAGTATGTGTCTTTAAAAAGGCGAGCATACTGGCTCAAACCAACAAATGTGGCATCATAGGGCGAACCTATACCTTTGAAACTCGTAAAACTTAAATATAATGACAAGATAATTGGATATAGACCAAAGATTAAAAAGACTGTAAAATATGGAGCTATAAACAAATATCCTAATTTATTTTTCTTTTCCATAGATAGAACCTCATTTCAAAGGTGTGTATGGCAGACTTGTCATACACACCTTAACTTATTTCTCTAGTGGCGTAATAATTTCAGGATATGCGTTGTCAACTTGCTTATAGAACTCAACAACAGCTTCATCTTTCGAAATATCTGTTTCAATATACTTCTTAACCACTTCACCCCATAGCTGCTCTATACTTTGGTCATATTTTGTAACAATGCCCGGCTTAATGTCTTTTGCCTCTTCTAGGAAGAACTCATAGTGGTTCTGACCACCCAAGAAGGCATCACTAGCGTCATCCTTGACTGCATTTGTCACCTTGTTGTAGGAAAGCAGATCACCCGTTTCTTCATACCACCAGTTTAGGAAATCTTCATCATGAGTCATCATCTTTACAAATTCCCATGCAGCACCCTTGTTTTCAGATTCTGAATAAACACCCATCCAAGTGCCACCCCAGAAATACGGTGCAGGTCCACTTGTTAAGCCCCAGTCACCTGATGTTTCTTCAGCGTTGGGCTTAATAACATAATGAAGTCCCCACGTTGGCATAACATATCCAAAGACATCTACCATGTTTTCACTTTTGCCTTCAACTTCTCCTGTGCCTGAATTGTATGGAACTGGTGAAGACATAGACTGGAACCATGCTGGTGTCCATTCAAGTGCTACTGCTGTGTATTCTTTTTCTCTCATTTCTTTTCTGTAGTCCATGGATTCAAGTTGTGAGTCAGTCACAATAAGTTCATTGCTTTCATTAACCCATGGTTGAGGGTTATCTCCTTTTTCAAACCATCGAACAGCGCCCTGGTCAGGAAGGATGCAATATCCTGCTTCTTTCAGTTCCTTTGCAGCTGACATAAGATTTTTCATAGAAGAAAGTTTTTGTGCCACAAACTCAGGAGAATCATCTCCCCAAACTTCACGGGCAATCCACTTTTTATAAACAAAGCCACCTGGTGTCGTTTGCCATGATAAGCCTCTTACATTGCCCTGTGTATCTTTTCCAAGTTCAAAGACATATGGCACATAGTCATCTTCCCACTGGTCCGCATTATAAGGCGCCCCTGAAAGATTCTCCCAGTAAGGAAGGTCTGTCCACTGCTTTAGCCAAGCAATTTCAGCTGTGAACACATCCGGTGCACCCACGCCGCTTTCTAAAACGGGTTGAACTTTCTTTGGATACTCAGCTGTAGGAATAATTGTGAGTTCTGTTTTAATTCCATAGTTTTCCTCAAAATATTCCAGTGGCTTTTTAAGCTCATCTGTGAATGACCAAACCTTCAATACCTCATCTTTATTAACAACGAGTTTCTCTGGTGCTTCTTCCTTTGCTGAACAGCCTGTAAGTGCACCAACAACCAGTATCAGTGCCATCATTAAACTTAACAACCTTTTCATTTTATCCTCCCTTTATTTAACTTATACTTCAAACCTGATCTTTTTCGAAAGCGCTTTCGAAACCCTTAAAAGAAAAGGCAATCTTTTATTAAGAATGCCCATTTTTTTTTAGTTATATTTATGCTATCCAGATCCTGATTCTAAACTTACATCAATACATCTGGATTAGATCTTATCTTTAGGTTTCGATGTTGAGTCTCTTTCAATAAGTGTCACAGGTATTGATTCATGAATATTGTCATTCTTACCATTAATTCTTTCAAGCAGTCTTACAGCTGCTATTTTTCCTATTTCAATACTATTTTGCCTGATTGTTGTTAAACTCGGTGTCACAAGGCGAGCCGCTTCAACATCATCAAACCCTATTATAGAAATATCCTTTGGCACTTCCAGACCAGCTTCATGGATGGCTTTTATAGCACCTATTGCCATATAATCACCTGATGCAAACACTGCTGTCGGATGTGGATTTAGCTCAAGAAGCGCTTGCATTGCCTTATATCCACCTTCTAGTGAAAAATATCCCCCTGACTGTATGTAGCTCTTCGGAACATTTAAACCATTTTGCTTCATTGATTCAATAAACTCGGACTCCCTCACATTTGATGCATAAGATTCTGTGTTTCCACTAATATGTCCAATGCGTTTGTGTCCCAGTTCCACCAAATAATCAATAGCTAATTTCGCTCCAGCCGTGTTATCAGATGTGACTTTTAGAGTGGCTTCTTTTGTACTGTCAATCACAACACAAGGAAGATCACTCATGATAATTTCTTTTACTTCTGGTTCATTAAAATTAGTATGAACAACAATGACCCCATCTACATTTCTATGGTTGCAATGCTCTAAATACGAGTAAATTGAGTTTCCGATTTCCCTTGAAATAAACAAAAGATCATAACCAGCCCCTTCAATCTCTTTTTTGAAGCTTTCAATCACATGGCTAAAGAAGGGATGTGTAATGCCTAAGCCAAGTATTTCGGAGAATACTACACCAATTGTAAACGATTTCTTAGTGGATAATGTTCTAGCGCTGGAATTAGGCATGTAGCCTAACTCTTTACATACCTCTAGAACTTTTCGCCTTGCCTTGTCACTTATATCGGGATAATTATTCAGTGCTTTTGATACCGTCGTTATAGAATACCCTGATTGTTTTGCAACGTCATATATATTTGCCATAGTTATCATTCCTTTTCGAAAAGGCTTACGTTAAA
>LQAJ01000078.1_pt1 | contig 73557 bp, 76 predicted proteins | sample 1535811 | NCBI WGS metagenome assembly LQAJ01 (sample SAMN04331587, study PRJNA305678) | bioreactor metagenome | isolation source: bioreactor_6 inoculated with Wadden Sea sediment 2nd replicate of a... | place: Germany: Wadden Sea, Janssand Flat
ATGTGACGTATGCTCTTGATGATAGAGTTAAGATCATCCGAACGTCGGACAACAGGATTGTTGCTACCACCGTGTATGTTGGCGATTATCCAAGGGCAATTTGCTCTCTTCCCTCTGGGGACTATTTATATGTGACGAATTGGTACGATGATAGTGTTTCGGTACTGCATTAGAGTTTTGTGAAATCCTTCACGCTGTTTTCATCGTCCTGGCATCCTGCTTTGCAGGCAAATAATTCCAGTGTGAAGTTACAATCAGTGAATACATCAAATCGACCCCCAAACCTGCAGTAGAGTGCTCAAGTCCCACTTCTTCTGTGAATTCCATCTGCAGCCTCTGATTGGATGGGTTCGTTTTCCTCGTCCGGTTTCTCTTCCTCGCCCCAGTTCCATTCCGCCGGGGCATCTTAACCGATTATCGTACTCAAACCGCTGTCTATTCGAAAAAGCATCTACATTGGGTAATGGGCCGCACATGCTTCCTGCCAGGAAGACTGGACGTGGCGTAGATGTCGGTGATCTTCTGGTAAAACTTGCGCTCTGAAAGTCGGATTTCCCGGATGCGCTCCAACTGTTCTTCAAAATATTGTTCAGTCAGGATGGCGCCGCCGTTTTTAATCCGCTCGTCATCCATCACATAGGCTTTGATGGTGTACTCTTTGATGACGGTGGTTGCCCACTTTCAGAACTGTACAGCTCGTAAGGAGTTGACCTTGTAACCAACAGAAATAATGGCCGAGAGGTTATAGTGCCTGCTGTTGTAGTTTTACCATCGGCAGCAGTTATTCGAAATATTCGAACAACTGAATCTTCTTCGAGCTCGCAGTCTGAAAACACCTTTTTCAGATGGTAATTAACCGTATGGGTTTCAACATCATAAAGAACGCCCATCATTTTCTGAGTCAGCCAGATGTTTTCATCGGCATAAACCGCCTCAACACCACCTTTGCCAGAAGCCGCCACAAATGTCAGATACTCAGCCGCCGAGGAACGAACCATCGAAGTCCTAGTTGGATTACCGGCTTTCTCTTCTCCCTTTTTTTTCACTCGTTTCCTCTCAGATGCTTCTTTATTTATCACATACCAACTTGCTGTGCATCTCGGTAATCTGATAAGTCCAGTCCGGCTACATGCTGAAAACCTAAGAAGCCTGAACAGCGCCGGCAATGAGCAATGCCATTGCCGGCAGCAGGAGGGTAGTTCTCATCAGTCTATCACCAGGATCTTTCTCCTGAGAATAAGGTCTTCACCGTCATTAAGGAGTATAACATAGCAGCCAAAGGGAAGTGACCCGTCGCTGTTCGATATATTCAGCACTACTGATGATGAGCGTCCGTCAACATGGGAATGCGCACTGTACCCGCTTATCGCTTGATCAGGCGGCGTGCAACCGAAGGTCCCCGCTAAAATAGCCTTGGTGGTGGCGGCGGGAAACGTGCAACGCCTTGGCCACCGCAATGCTCGATGGCCGTAACTGCAAGAATGCCCTTATGTTACAGCCACATTGATGGTGGAGGCGTCGGGATTCGAAGCCGTTGCCGTACAACAATATACAACTGACAGATGGGGGACAGAACTACGACAACTCCTCTACAGATCAGTACAAAACTGAGCGTTCTCAAGAATCCGGTTTTTCTCAAGAGGAGACCCAAAATGCAAATGTGGAACACTTCTCATACACTACCATGCAAAATCTGCGTGTTCACAGCGTGCACTTCCAGGAAATGCCTCCGGATCTTCGGCTGGTGATTGAGGCCTGGGAATCACTCTCAAAAGAGACCAGGTTGGAGATTGCAGGCTGGTGCTGGAGGATGTGACATAATGATGCGCAGAACATTGGTTGATACATACTGCTCTTATGTTACTATCATCATTGATTGTGCTTAATGGATAATAGTAAATTTCTCTACTATTGATTCTGATTCAGTGATGAGTTGAACAAAGTAGCACCCAGAGGGAACGCTTGTCCCTGATTCATCTCTAAGGTCCCATGAAACTGTATTATGCCCTGAATGTAAGATAGATTCTGAGAGGTCAATAACTACTCTTCCGGAGATATCACGCACTTCTAATCCGTAATCGAAAGCTTGTTGTGGAATAGAGACGCTAATTAAAAGGAGGTCGTTTGCTGGATTTGGATTGATACTGTTGATTTCCAATATCATAGTTCCTTCATGAGTTAGATTACTTGTTTCATTATCAGAGTGGATTCTTGCATTAGCATCGCCAGCTGTTCCTCCAAGGTTAACATTACCCATATAGTAATGTTGATACGAGCCATCATCAATAAAATATACCGGTATATTTACACTATTTCCTGTAAATACTGGTTCAGGGTTATTTGAATTTATATAGTAGTACTTTTTTGTTGTGCTGCAATACCATGCATCACATTTCTCGTCTCCAAAATATGTAAACATATATGCCATATACGAATCTCCTGTCTGGCCATTAATGACATGCCACACTTCTTGAGACCAATCAGGACCGTAGATGGGTGCCCATATTTTTCTCATTCTACGCCACAAATAATTTCCTGGATATGATGTACTACTGTTTTCGTCATATGTATACCATAAATCAGGTCCAAAATATACATAACTACTCGTTTGTTCATGATGTTTCCAATAGAGACATTCGTTTAAATTCAGGACATAAATACTTCTGCAAAAGCACAAAGTGTGTTCATCGTTATAGATGTCAACAAAAAAGTAGACACCAGAACTATAATCGATTGAAGCACCAAAACTACAGAGACGATCCCAATCATCACTCCAATCATATACTTTAGTAGAAAGATCAATCCTTGCAAGTTCTGTGTTCCCGACAGATGCAATGCATTCTAGAAACTGATTTTCTTGATCTATATCATAGCTCCACCCCACATTTCCCCAGGTATAGTAGTTATCTTCACTTTCATAGTTTGCGGAAGGATAGCTTCCATCTGAATTTCTCGCATGCGCTATTGTTGAAGGATTGCCGTCTATCATGTTTCCAGCATAATCGCACAAATCAGGTGTTTGCTTAATAGCGATGGTTATAGGACCTTTATATGCATTGGGTGACAATCCAGTATGATAGTATAAATACCATACACCATCGCTCAAACGACTTGTATTCAATTCCCCAAAACGATCAGGCCAGTAGCTCTGAACATCTGCTGGCACAAAGCGCTCAGAACTCCATGTAATATCTCCGTTCAATTCAGCTGTCATAAAAACTTCATCTTTAGAGGTATTCATTGGTTCCGAGTACCTTACAGCAATCCATAATCTATCAAACGAAAAACTGGCAGGATACCCATACACATGTTGATCTAAACTTGCGACCATACTCTCTGTGTTCTCATCCCAGCCTGCTGTATAAAATACTGTAGGAATGGCTGATGACGAAAAACCCTTTGAGTAGACGATTATTGAATCAACATATGGCCTGTGGTTATCAACGACGATTGGGTCTTCATTTGATGTAGGGTCATCAATGTTTTCTGATGGCAGGTAGCGTTGAGTTATACTTGGGCTTGCAAGAAAGGCACTTCCTTGGCTTGTTGCTGTTACATCAACAAGATACTCCCCGTCGGGAAAAACTGAGTATTGTGAAATTGGAGCTTGATCGTCGTTTTCAGAACCACCCCTGTCTCCTCTTCTGAGTCTTGTATCCCAGCCTCCTGCACACATGACATTCGAACTCCAATAATTGTAGCACAAAGAATTGTTTAAGGTGAAGACATTCTCCCAACCAGTTGGCCCAGGTTGGAGATTTCCTGAGTTTGAAAGAATGTATGCGCTATCAAACCACCATTCTGGTATTTCAAAGAATGAATTTGATTCTCCAGGGCAGTTCCCATCAAGAAATGCTGCCCTATACTTGTCTGTATCTGTGGGATATGGAAGAAGGTCTGATTCGTATGGCAGTTCATTCTTCATTTCAAATAGAGTGCGATAGTCATAGTCAGTTTCTGCTCTCGACTGATTAACATTACTATCAAACACATTCTCATAATAAACTGGATCATAGGTACCGATGTATGGATTGACCCATGCCAGCTTGTGTCCTACGCTGTAAACACCGCAGCTGTCCCTGTTCGGGAGATCTCCAAATGCTGAATATGGAGAAACTGAGAAGTCTACTTTTCCAAAAATAGCCTCTTGAAATTGATAAGCACTTATCAAGAGACCAAACTGATCTGCAGTCTCCGTTCCATCTGGAGAGAACCAAATACCCCGTTTCTGCGAGGCTGCTTCTTCAATAACTCTATTGTACCTTACAGTGTCATAACCGATAAGATCCTCCTGTGGGAGGTACTGAATTGGATTAATGTATCCTCTCTTGGGAGAAAAATCCTCACCATTATACCTCGCACCAGGTACCCAATCACCATAGGAAGAGCTGTACCAGACCCACATCCAATACAGATGAAAATGCCGAAAAGTATTGTCAGGGGATGCTTGAAGATCAAGATTTGTGCCTGATCCAACGTAAGTTCCGGGTGAGTAATCTGCCCATCTCTCTGCAGTAAGAGGTTTCTCTATATGATCGATCTGCCATCCCCAGTTTGTGTTTTCTGGATTATCCGACCCAAACACAAGAGAACCCTGTGTAGAAATGTGAAAAGCACTTACCGGGGGCCATTGCCCAATGATACATCCATCTGATGCCAATGGAGAGTGGAGATACTCATCATCAACGGTAAAATCAAGACCGGGATGAGGTCCTTCGGTGTTTGTGGCCCAATCGCCGTACCCGATCGCTATGCTAACAGGATTACAGTCGCCTATGAACCAGTCCATTCCGACGGGTGCTTCCCAGGCAGGTGGATTGACCCCAATGATTATAGATATCGTAAGGTGAAGCATTAATGGTTCCACCTAATCTCGTTGATAGAAATGAACGAGCCGTTCGGAAACGCGGCCATAATGCTGCTATCTGAAATGTGATAGAATGCCACTGGATAGTAGTCCAACCACCATTCCGGACTGAAATTGCCATGGAATCCAATGACATTCTCAATGTGCTCAGATTGCCAGAACATAGCATTACCTTTTACGAGACACAGGAAATTGTATTGGGGGTTAGAATCGCTTCTTCGAAGCAATATTACAGAACCATCTGAATGCGTGTAGAATGTTGGACCAAAACGTTGTCCTATTCTTCCATTTTGACAGCTGGCATCAGCACTAAATACTTCTTCGCCATAAATATCTGATACTATTAAGTGAGCTGTATTGTCAGGGGGAAAGACCTTTTCATTTCCTCTGGATTTGAAGATACCGGACCAGAGACTGCCTGTTGACGACAAAGCAAGAGAGGTGTTCTCTCTATAGACGGTGTATGCCATAATCTGATCGCCTGATGCTGTTTCATATGCGTAAAGGGCGTCCGGGTATCTCAGAAAGAAGGTTTCCGTGTTCTCATTCATTCTGATCCTGAAAAGAGATGGAGGAAGGTCATCAGTGTTCACAGGTTCATGAAAGCTCCAGATCCTATTGCCTTCTTCATCGAACCTTCCAATGGTGTTGTCATAGTAAGCAAGGGTCACTTCGCCGTTTTCCGAGCGGACTATCTCGGGCAGTATAGATGGGAATCTGATGAAGCATTCTTCATTTAAGGTCGTGTCCAGCATGAAAAGCGTGTCATTTGAGAGATCGTACCGGCCCCTGAGCCAATCCTCCCTCTCCAGTAATCGTCCATGAGCCAGAAATGCGCATGATCCATCGTTGTCCACCCAGAAGACTGGTTCGCGCCCATATGTGAATGTTCTTTGAAAGCGGGACACCGACCGGCTCTCAATATCAACCAACGAGAAGATGCATTGGGGGTCGTCCTCTGTTCCCACTTCAGCACCCACCATTGCATAGCAGCCGTTATTCGAGAAAACCGCCGACGCGCAGTCAGGGTAGCCTATCGGTATCTCGACAGTTTCATTGCCCTCCTCCACAACAACCAGCTTGTCTCGGTAAAGAATGTTCACTCTCCATTTGATATTTCCATCTTCCTCTATGAAAAAAGGCTGGCAGGCAACGACCCGCACTTCATCGCCTTCGCCTGTCTGGGGAGTACCGTATGCGAGCAGGTCAATGGATGCGATTTCAGTAACCTCAACCCCGGGAGCGATCCATTCACCGTCGGTGTCGGGGAAAACCAGTGTGCTTGTGCTGGAGAGCAAAGCCAGAGCGAGAAGGGTACTGATAAATGCATACATATTTTACCTCACTTAATGGCGTGTTGTGTATCAATTGTAAACATCAGTAAGTCATCTTCATTTGTCAAATCTCCCATATGCATTCTAAGGTATGTAATCAGCAGTCTGGCTGGAAATGGGAAAATGGCAGGATTTGGAAGACCGTTTGACCAATCTGATAACACTTTATGCCAATCATGCCATCACATAAGAGGTCTGTGTTACTGTGGGGGTAAGGAACCAGAAGCCTGACATTGTCAACTGAAGAAAAAGAGGGGGATGGCGATGACGCCATCTCCCACTCTGGCAACGACTTAGATGCCGTTGATTGATGGTGGAGGCGGCGGGATTCGAAGCTGTTGCTAGGCAATTCGTTAAGGCATACAGAACCAGAACAGATCCCATTCAGAAGCCATACAGAGTCACTCAGTTCCAACCATTCCGCAAATCTGACCCAACCGGCTAGAGCGCCTAAATCGACAGTTTCAGCACAGAACCCCGACAGTTCCCTGCAAAAAAGTGTGCTGTATGCGTGCAGTTCCAGAAAATGCCTCTGGATCTTCGGCTGGTGATTGAGGCCTGGGAATCACTCTCAAAAGAGACCAGGTTGGAGATTGCCAGGCAGGTGCTGGAGGATGTGACATAATGATGCGCAGATACAGTGTCTATGACAATTTCGACAGAAATCCCCCCCCCGAATGCAGGTAAGTTTAAGAATGCGAGGCAATTATGTTTCCAGCGCTAACTAACGGATGCGAATGGAATGGTCAGGCGATAAAGCTACTTAAGAACGAGGAGAGACTTGATCACTCAATGACAGCAAATCCAACTGATAACGCTTCTCTCGTTGTCGCCGTACTTTTTGGAGGTTTCAATGCGAATTCGTACCATCAAGCCTGAGTTCTGGATTTCAGAAGACATAGCCCGCTTGAGCGACAAAGCCAAGCTTTTAGCCATTGGTCTACTGAACTACTCAGATGATGAAGGATACTTCTTGGCCAAACCCAATCTGATCCTGGCAGCCATTTTCCCGCATGAATTAGACACACCCATCTTGATGTTGCTCGATGAACTCAAGAAACCAAATGCGATGAAAGAATCTTACATCGATATATGCATAGGGAAAAACGGTGGGCCGATTGGGAGGGTCGTAAAATTCAACGACCACCAGTGCGTGAACAAACCTAAACCATCTAAATTCAAGCTCTTATGGGTTGACTCCACCGTGTCCAGTCTCCCTATCGGACTCTTCCGGGATGAGTACGGTACTGCTACCGGAACAGTACCGGAGGAGTGTAGTAGCGATACGGGAGGCGTACCTGCTGGAACAGGGAAAGGAAAGGAACAGGGAACAGGGAAGGGAAAGGATACTATGTCACCCTCCGAAGATGAGCAAAAAAAATATGCAGAGACGGACTCAGTCATTGACCACTTGAACGAGAAGGCTGGATCCAAATATCTCCACAAAAAGTCAGCCCGGGAACCGATCCACGGAAGACTGGAGGATGGACACTCAGTCGATGACTGCAAGCTGGTCATTGATTTCAAGGTGAACGACTGGCTTGAGACCGATCAAGAACAATACCTCAGACCGATAACGCTCTTTGCACCGAAGAAATTCGAAGGCTATCTTTTTGCGGCCCAGAGGTGGGTCAAGGCAGGGAGGCCTCATAAGCGAGGGCTCAAGGAATTTGAACGGGTAGAAACAAACTATCCTGAGGGAGAGGAGATATGAACATACTGATCATCATCGGCATCGTCTGGCTGGCCGGCGCCATCATAACTGGGCTGGCCATCACATACAACTGGCGTGGCCTAAGGACCTTGGTGTTGAATGAGGTCCCGGAGGGATCCGTGGGCCCCTGGTTTTGGTTGCCTGTCTGGCGTGGTTTCTGTTCGCGGCCATATGGATTTCTGCATGGATAAAAGAGTTCATTAACCATTGGTTCTCCCGATGAAGGGTGTCGTATGCTCCGAAATGCCTGCAGATATCGCATGGAGCAATCACTGGTGTCCTTTGTGCCGCCACATATCTGTCATGGGATTTCCTGACCATTATCTCCAAGCCCAGCGGCCAGATATCACCCATGCCCATACAGCCCCTTTTCCGGGCCGTGAGAGCATTTTCGCCTGGGGCAGGGAAAGAGGCTTGCGTCCGCTCTGATGCAGCAGGAAGCCCGGTAAACATCAATATTGTGTGCCATTGCATGTCAGTGAGCCACTCTAGCGATTCCAGACTTCTTCCCCACCGGCGCCAGAGTCCGCCGCAACGGCAGTCTTCTTTCGCCTCTCGCAGGGATCTCTCCAAAACTGAAACCATCAAAGCCCCGGGCCACATGATTGTCTATAGGAAGCTGAGGTTGCTGAGCCAGAGCATTGCCCCAGCGTCCGAGCTTCCTCAGCAGAGAATAGACAGCACATCAACACAATACCCGAAGAGGGTAGGAAGGAGCAACTATGCTTCCAGCAGTAGTTAACGGATACGAGTGGGATGCTCACGAGATCGAGATCATCAGATTGGGGAACGAGCCTCTATTCAACGCAAGGATGGTGGCAGCCGCTCTAAGCATGTCTGATAGCGCAGCGCGTTCGGCTGTCAGTAACATGGAGGATGGCGAAGACTACAGGATCGTAACTAACTCCATGATAAAGAGTTGCTCTAATGTCCATCCTATGGACATCCGAAAACTGAACAATCGTGGTGAAACTTTCCTCACAGAATCAGGTCTATACGAGATAATAATCCAGTCCAACAAACCAGAGACCAAGGCCTTCAGGCGCTGGATCACTCGAGAGGTTCTGCCCGCTCTAAGGAAGCAGGGCTACTACGGGAATGTCCCCCAACAGTTCCAGGTCCCACAGACTCTTGGCGAGGCCCTGCAGTTGGCTGCAGACCAGCAGAAGCAGATTGAGGCCCAGGAAAAGAGGATACGCCTGGATGCTCCCAAGGCAGTCAACTATGGGATAAGCCCTCCTAGGCCGTTCTGAGCCCTACAGAGGCTATGCGAACCGGCCCTCCGCCTTCGGGTGTCTGGGGAGCAGTTTCCTGCCGCATTTGTTAGGTTCGTGTATTATGGACTGCAGATTCCATCTGAATAACATCTGCTACAACATCCAAAGGTCTAAGCTACTTCGCTGCAAGCGGGGAAGCTCGCATGATCGCATCCCGGATTCGTTTCCCCATTCGTTTGAATCCCAGCTCCTCCGCCACCTCCCGAAGGAGCTGTTCCTTGGTTCTTAGTTTGCCGTCAGATCTGAGCCAGTTGATAACTTGGATGATCTGCTGATCTGAGTACTCCGTGATGGGAAGCCCCCTACGGAAGGAGGGGCGCGACACCTGGCGTAATGCGCTGTGGTTCACCTTCTCTAGATTCTTCCGGTAGACATCTGCTTCCCAGTCCACTCGTGCCTGCTGCTTGGGCCTGCCCTGCTCCTCACTTTCGGCAGGTCGTGCTCCCTGCTTGAGAACTATTTTTGGTGCAGCTTCTCGATAGAGCTGAGGTGCCCAGCACCTTGCGTAATCCCATCCCAGACCTTGGAGCATCGCCGGACGAATACCCTCGCGATCCCGGACGGTCGGAAGAGTGTAGTAACCTGGCCCATCCATCTCGATCGCTATGGATTGGGGTTCACCGGAGTTGCTGCCCAGCACAGCGAGATCGATCTTCGTCGCGGACACCCCCACTTCGGCAACCTTGCGAAAGACAGCATCATCGTACATCGCACCGACCTTCTTCAGGAGTGGATCACGGATCATGGGTTGCCCGATCACCGTGTTCTGACTCCCCTGCTTGGTGTACGTGATGTACTCCTTCAGTAGAGCTACCCCTCGTGCCGAGGTTTTGGACAGGTCGATCTCGTGGTCATCAAAGGAGGAGAAGACAATCATCCTCTCCCGGGCACGCGTGACCGCTACATTCAGCCGACGCTCCCCACCCTGCGTGAGCAGGGGGCCGAACCGCAGCGGTAGAGTACCCTGGGCGGTCTTGCAGTAACCTACAGACAGGAGAATAATGTCGCGTTCGTCCCCTTGCACCCGCTCCAGGTTCTTGATGAAGAACCTCTCCTCGTTGCTCTCATCGAAGAATGGGTCGAACCTGCCTTGGGTTTCCAGCCAGTGGTCGAGAATCCCCTGGATCTTGTTGGCGTGTGCCAGCCCCATTGTGATGACGCCAACCGATTTCCCTGAATGCGTCTTTGCCAGAGTGATGACACGCTTCACGACGGCCCTGGCTTCTTCCGTGGAACTGCGGGTGGAACGCTCGCTACCGGCAAGGGTCGTGTCCGCTACAAGAACGTGCTCCACGGCTGGTTCCGTCGCGGGTGCCGGGAAGGTGATAAGACTGTTGCTGTAGATCTCTTTGTTTGAAAAGGCGATCAGCGATTCGTTGCGGCTTCTGTAATGCCAGTTGAGCGGCCAAGTATCCAGGAAGGTCATGGAGACATCCAGCAGGCTCTCGTAGCTATTACTGTTAGTGAACCGCTCCTCGTACTCCTCCTCAGTTACATCTACGCTATTGAAGAACGTTGTCGGTGGAAGCTGATGCGGATCCCCAGCAACGATGAGCTGGTTGGCCCTCATAAGAGAAGGGACGGCATCCTCCGGAAGAACCTGACTCGCCTCGTCGAAGATCACAGCGTCGAAGTAGCGGTTTTTGTATCGATCATCTGGCTGACAGAGAGAGGGCTTGCCAGCCAACATGGGAACATCTCGAGTATCACGTCCGTCGCTTTGGGGATGATGTGCCGGATTGGTAGCTGCCTGCGGGATTTCCGGGCCTCCGCTCTGACGATCATCTCTTGGTCGGGATGACGATTCATAGCCTGGATGATGCGCTCCTGTTGCGTTCGCCGGATCCGAAACTGGTTTAGCACCAAACGTTTCCTGTCTGCCAGCAGGAAGTCGTCTACCGTCTTGTTCATCCGCTCGGCATCGAACATCGCGATCTCAGGGTCCTCGAATTCCACTCTTTTGATCAGTGAGGACAGGAAGACCGCATCGAACCACTTCTTCCAGAGTGCCGGGGAGGGAGTCCTAGACTTGATCTCCTCAAGGAAGGGACCGAGGCCCCGTTCGATCAGGCTCGCTTCGGCCATGCATCGATAATGCTGCCGCCCCAGGCCGGCAGTATCATTCGCGAGAGAACGTGCGTAGGAGAGCAGTTGCTCGTCGGTGAAATTCCGGAGGGAGATTCGTCCAGTTTCTTCGATAGCACGAAGGGTCTGTAATGCTGCATCCCAGGCATCAAGAGCCTTCAGGTCTGATGAAATCACGGCATCCAACGATTGATTGGTGGTCTTGCTCCAGGTTTCCTTTAGCGCCTGGAAGCGATTCAGGTCTCTCTTTAGATCGGCCAGTGTCCCACTGCGAGGTGGCTTTTGAGCAGGGCTCTAGCCGCGCGGTATCTTTTATTGAAGATAAGGGCCATCCACGGCCCTAATCCACGGGCACCCATCGGAGAAAGGTCATGCAGAAGCCCCTTCAGATCCTTCCCGATGAACTCTTCGGGAAGAGACGTGCGGAGCCGTACGATCTCCACGGCAGACTCGAGCAACCCCGCCAGCTCTGTCAGCTTTCTTGATGCGGACAATCCATACCGAGCATAAAGCGCTGTGGTGGCTTCCACGGCCGGGGGAAGATTCCGGTAGGCAAGGGTCTGTGCTAGTTTTCCAAGCTTCGCGGCATCCTCCTGCGATTCCACCCGCATGTTTCTCCATGGAGATTTGGACTGCCCAAGGAAAAGATCGGCTACCCTTTGGAGTGTCTCGATATCTGCGTGGATGGCCTGGCGGGTATCCGGATCCAAAGTGTCCAGAACGTCATCAAGAAATCGGATCGTGGGTTTCCGTTCCAGCTCCAGTACCAGATGTCTCGCATAGGCATCGTAGAGACTAATCTCCCAAGGAACGCGCTTTCTGTTTAGCGCATGGGCATGGGTCTTCAGGATTGTGCGGCATTCCGAGTACCGACGCATCAGTGCGGAGGTCTCCACCGCACTCGACCGCTCAACTTCCTCTAGGGATGCCTTTACCCTTCGTAGAAGTCCTTCTTGGAAAGGCTAGATCCATGGATGTCGAGTACAGTGTTCTCGAGACCGACTTCTCGAAGGCGCTTCAGGACTACATCAAGCGCCGCTCGCTTCTCGGCCACGAAAAGGACCCGTTTCCCCGCGCCGATCATCGCCGAGATAAGGTTGGTGATCGTCTGGCTTTTACCGGTCCCCGGCGGCCCATGCACCACGCCACTCTCCCCATCAAGTGCCCGCTGGATAACCATCTGCTGGCTGGAATCCGCGCTCATCACCGAATGGTCCGCCTCCGGTGCTATCTCATCCAAATCGATAGGCTTTCGCTTCCCCTTCAGGGACACACGGGCATCCACCTGCCCGATAAGAGCTCGAACAAGGTTGTTTCCCAGTTGGGAATCGGTGCTGTCCCGGATGTCCTTCACCATGGACATCTTCTGGAAGAGGAAGTTCGCGACTGCAATCTTTTGTGTGATCGAGACATCGGTCTTGCTGAACAGGGTCTCTTGGACGTGCTCCAGATAAGCGAAGGGGTCGGCAACCAGCCGGCTGACCTCCTCCTCGGAAAGCGCAGCAGGCAACTGGATTTCCTTCTGTTCACGCATCACATGGGCAAGAACGGGGCTGAAGGTCGGATCGTCAGTCGCGCTAATCATCAGGTACTTCCAGCCCCTGCCTTTGCGGGAGATCTTCAGTGGCACGAGGAAGACGGCGGCTTCAGGAGGCCGACCGGAGTCATCCACGCCCCAACTGGCGAATCCGAAGGCCAAGTGCAACGTATCGAGCCCTTTTTCCTCGAAGAAGGAGAGGGCTTTACGGCGAATGCTGTTAAGGGTCTTCTGGCTATCCGGAAGAAGGTCTGGAGGTATGATATCTTCTAGGGCGACTGCACTTCCGGACATGGCTTCACGAAGTTTCTCCACAGCCATCTGGCTGATGTCCAGGGTTCCACGTTTCGTCTCCCGATAGTAGAGGAGGTTGTTTCTCCGGGAAAGATCGATTAGCGAGGCAATCCAAGTCTTCCGGGCAAGCTCAAGGGTCCCTGGCGACATGAGGGTCCTTCCTGCTACAAGTGGGGCAAGCAGTTGTACAACGAGTGGCCAGCCTCTTTTCAACGAAGGGAGGCTCAATGGCCTGCAAGAGCTTGATCACTGGGTGTTCCGATGGAGACTGTCCAAGGGCTGATTGGCCCGATGACATTGTGGGCTATGTGGGGCAGCGGGCCGTTCTGAGATCACCTTCAGAGTGCGTTAGGTTGCACTGAAGTCTCGCCGAAGTCTCCATCCTCCGTTATGATTCTTCAAAAATGAAGTAAACCTGATTTCACACCTTTCATGAATCACTCAGGACCATGCTCAATGATTCGCATTTTCACTTGTTTACATCGATTGTGATACTTGATTGTAGAATACCGAAGCGGAACTGACAGGTCAAGAAGAGAAAAAGCCAGAAACTGTAACATTACTATGCCAAGGAGGTAACCTGCCCCATAAGGTCAGAAGTTCATTCAGCCTCTTTCTCAGGTACATTATCACTCCATGGAAGCACGCACATTGAATCTAAAACTATCTCTAGCGGCTCCGGGGACGGTCGACAATCTATCAGCTCCCTTCATAGCTCTTAACGATTAGTGCTTTCGCTTTCTCGAAATCATCTGCATTCCTGAGAGACAATTCCAAATCCCCGGTGCTGAAGTGCCCAACGCTTGAAACATCACGCAAAAAGCCCTTCTCCAGATCCACAAGGGACAAATAGCAAAGGGTAACTAACGCACTGACCGCGCGATACGAAAGCCCAGACCGCCGCTCCTGACGTCGGGGCTGCCGCTGACGCGATCGGCTGACCGGCAGTCACGGGCGTTGCCGCTCCACCAGCCGCCGCGAAAGATGCGGTAGGAGCCTGAACCAGTGTAGGCGCTGCCGTCGGTGGGGCAGTTGTCATAGTTGTCGGTGTAAACATCCTCGCACCACTCCCAAACATTGCCGCTCATGTCATAAAGGCCCCAGTCATTGGGAAGCTTGGTGCCTACAGGGTGGGTAGAACTGTTGGAGTTGCCCCGGTACCAGGCATAGTTCCCTATCTGAGTTTCACTGGAATCATCCCCCCAGTTACAATAGGTGGTCGTGCCTGCCCGGCAGGCATACTCCCACTCCGATTCACTGGTTGTCTGTGGTGAGAGAGGGATCCATCTCTTTTCGCCTGTCTATGAACTCCTGGCACTCGTTCCAGCTGGTCCCTTGAGTGAAATGAAATTAAGGAACAGATTAGCTCAACTTGACGGGTCTAACCATATAAGTGATATCTTGTATCAGCCGCTACAAATATGAAAGGAAGGTTGAGAAGCACATGGAGTCACAGCAGATAATTCGTGAGACCAAACATTTTCACCTTAATATGCATTGCACTGCAACAATATTAGGCTTGTTGTTAGTGTACCCGCTCAATTCATATGGGAGCATTGAAGCTGAGACTCTACATCTTGAAGATGCAGAACGAGTAGAAGAATATCTTATAGACCAAGGAATTCCATCTGAGATGTTTATTATTAGTATATTATCTATAGATACAACAACTAACTATGTTCTACAATGGCCCGATATTAAGCTATCGCCGGAAGAGGGCGAGATTATGCAATATATTGGTGTGCAAATGGCATCTGTAGAGGCTGTTGCAAACGCTATTAGGATATCAAAGTGGGATTCTGATTATTTATTATTACTATATGATGATGGATTTTCTGCTATGGAATCAAGCAGCGTTCAAGAATATTTAAACATTCTTACAAACGCTAACGCAATGGATCCACTAACATTTATCAGTATGCACACTCAGTATTACATAAGTGAAGCAAATCAGGGCGCAGATACAGCAAAAACTCTTCCTCCCCCCAATTCTGATTGAGGCAAATCACAATCCTCATCTCCACAGTCAAAGAAAAATCTCCATTCTGCAGATGGATGTGGACAATAACTCGGTAAGGATTTTGAATCATCAGCCCAGACCCACCAGCCGCTGTTTTCGAAAGCCCCCCAATTTCTTGACCACCTTATGCCGCATTCGTAAAGCTCAGATAGTTCATCAAGATTTGGCATATGCCAATTGCTTCCCAAGCCGTTCACCCAGGAGCATGCTTCGATATAGTTCACATCAATGTCTGGACCAACCTGCCATTGCAGACCTGTCTCCGTGTCCAAGATGATGCCATTTGCAGACTCAAATCTAGCTACTGTGGCTTCAGCATCATCGGAATCTGCAACTTCTTCAACTTGATCAGGTATGTCATCTACAACCGGTTCGTTCGGGTTAACGAAGGTAACATCACCATTCTCGGAAATCACAGCATAGTTGTCGGTTTCTATTCTGATGGTAGTTAGTGGAGTAGATGAGGCCGCATGTTTCATCAGTTTGGCTATCCAGTTTTCTTCCCGAGCGCCTGGAGAATAAACAAAAATGTAAATTGCATCTGGGTGATCTCTGTATTCATAGCCGGTACTCGCCGATACATTCTGAAAGAGGGTATTCAGAAGACCTTCCATTTCGCCGCGCGAAATCTCACCAACTAGCTCAATGTTTTGAGTGACCTGGGTCTTTACAGGAGCATCATAGATGTCTTCAGAGACAATTTCATAAGTGAAACTGGGAACGGGTTGATTAACCTCTGCAACTACAGCTGGCAGATCTTCGTGCAAATCACCACAGCTGAGGGTTAGCAATAGGGTAAATAAGGGATGTATGAGTCTTTCTGCTTTCATCATCAACCTCCACTTCATTCCCAATTATCATTAGTGTGCGATCTCGCTCTGCTCGAAAGCTGTCATCACAATCTGGATGAATGACTATGCATAACTCTATATCGGCCGCCAATCCTCCTTCTTGCTATATCAATCCTCATTCTTCATTGTAAGCGGGTCAACCTTACCGAAAGCAGGCAGCACCGATGTTAACACTCCAGCAGCTCGAATCCCATCTCTGGGGCGCAGCGGACATCCTCAGAGGCAAGATAGATTCCTCGGACTACAAACATTACATCTTCGGTCTTCTCTTCTTCAAGCGCATCTGTGACGTCTGGGAGGAGGAATATGAACAGAGACTCGCTCAGTACAACGACAAGGAGATCGCAGCCTCACCTGATGAGCACCGGTTCCATATCCCAGAGGGCGCATTCTGGAGCGATGTCAGGAAGCGAACCACCAATATCGGGGAATACCTTAATGCGGCGTTCCACGCCATTGAGGACGCCAACCAGCGACTTCAGGGGATATTCCAGGATGTGGACTTCAACAACAAGGAACGGTTCCCTGATGCCACCCTGGAGCTTCTCCTGGAGCATTTTGAGAAGCACCGCCTTAGAAAGTGTGATGTTGAGCCCGATGTACTGGGCAATGCTTACGAATACCTCATTGCCAAATTCGCAGATGATGCCGGCAAGAAGGGTGGAGAGTTCTATACTCCCAAGATGGTCGTTCGTCTCATTGTTGAGTGCCTGCAGCCGGAGAACAACATGAGCATTTACGACCCCACCTGCGGTTCAGGCGGCATGCTCCTGGAATCCATACACTACATGGAGAGGAAGGGACTCAATCCCAGATCGGTCAGCCTGTACGGTCAGGAAATCAACCTGAATACCTGGGCCATTTGCAAGATGAACCTCTTCCTTCATGGGATAGACGATGCAGAGGTGTTGAAGGGAGACACGCTCAGGAACCCAAGACATCTCCAGAGAGAGGGCAGCAAGAGCATCAAGCGGTTTGACCGGGTGCTGGCCAATCCCCCATTCTCCCTTAAGAGCTGGGGCAAGGAAGTATGGGATGCTGGGGATCCATACAGCAGAGACAAGTATGGGTGCCCTCCTAAGAGCTATGGAGACCTGGCCTTCGTACAGCACATGATTGCCAGCCTGAAGCCCCAGGGAAAGCTTGGAGTGGTTCTTCCTCATGGTATTCTGTTCCGAGGCGGCGCAGAGGGCAGGATTCGGGAGGGCATACTGGGTGATGACCTGATCGAGGCTATCATCGGTCTTGCCCCGAACCTTTTCTACGGAACCGGCATTCCGGCTTCTGTCCTCATAATCAACAGGGATAAGCCTTCAGGCCGGAAGGGCAAGGTGCTCTTCATCCATGGAGCTGAGGAGATGATTCCCGGGAAAAATCAGAACAGCCTATCCGATGCGAATGTTGCCAGGCTGGTTGAGGCCTACAATGCCTACGAAGACGAGGAACGATTCTCCCGGATTGTTGACCTTGAAGAGATCAAGGGTAACGACTGGAACCTTAACATTGCCAGGTATGTGGACTCCACAGAGCCCGAAGAGCAGATTGATGTTGCCGAGGAGTACAAGAAGCTCAAGGAGCTGACGGCAAAAAGGAATGAAGCCGAGGGAAAGATGGAAGCCTACCTGAAGGAGTTGGGTTATGACCGTTCCTGAGGGGTGGAAACGCCAACGGCTTGATCGACTTGTTGCCAAATTCATTGTTCCAATGAGAGATAAGCCAAAGCGTTTCTCTGGGAAAACACCCTGGTGTCGGATTGAGGATATTGATGGTAACACCATATCAGAATCGAAACTTGGGCGGTGTGTAGATCTACAGACTATTAAGGAGATGAAGCTAAAGGTTTATCCAAAGGGAACTGTCCTGTGCTCATGCAGCTGTACACCTGGGATTTGTGCGATAGCCTTGAACGAGCTGGTATCAAATCAGACCTTCATAGGGCTAGTACCGGGCAGCAATATGACAACAAGTTCCTTCCTGTTTTACCTAATGTCTTCGATGTCAAAGCAGTTAGTTCGTTCATCAACGGGGACCACCATATCTTACATTCCACGCAAGAGATTTGAGAGACTTGAGGTTCTTGCCCCCCCCTCCCCGAGCAGAAGAAGATCGCCGCCATCCTCTCCAGCGTGGACGAAACCATCCAGGCCACCGGGGAAACTATTGAGCAAACCAGGAAGGTCAAGCAGGGGCTCATGCAGGAGCTTCTAACAAGGGGGATTGGGCATACGAGTTTTAAGAAGACTGAGATTGGGGAGATACCGGAGACCTGGAAAGTATGCAAGCTCTTTGAGATTGGCGAAGTATCGAAATCCCATGGAGGTTCAAAGAAAGATTCCATCGAGATGGGATTCCCTTGTGTAAGGTATGGTGAATTGTACACCACTCATAGGACCTTCATCAAGCAATTCACATCTTACATCAGCGAATCCAGTAGAAACTCCTACACCAGAATACAACTTGGTGATGTCCTGTTTGCTGGATCAGGCGAAACACACGAGGAAATAGGTATGGCAGCAACTCTACTGCGTGACATCGAAGCCTATGCTGGTGGAGACATCATACTTTTCAGACCTTCCGCATCAGTGTCTTATCATTATCTTGGTCATGTAGTTAACTCACCTGTAGTTAATCTTCAGAAATCCAGATTTGGGCAGGGGAGCTCAGTAATTCATCTTTATGCCTATCAGGTGGAGCAGCTAAAAATACCTATTCCCCCATTGGATGAGCAGAGGCAAATTGCAGCAGTATTCAGCAGTGTTGATCATAAGATTGAATCTGACGAAACCTTAGTGGAAAGCCTCCAAATCCTCAAGAAAGGCCTCATGCAGGACCTCCTCACCGGCAAAGTAAGGGTGGCCGTCTGATGTCCACCCCTTGCGAATACACCCTCGCCGAAAAACCCTGCATCGAAGGTCTTCAAGCACTGGGTTATTCCTGGCTCCACCCCAGCAGGAACGAGCTTGCCCGTGACGGCTTGAACCAGGTTCTCCTCCGTGATGAGTTCATCTCAGCCATCTGCGAGATCAATGACCTTGATGAGGATACGGCCAGAACCGTCTACCTGGACATGCTTAATGTGACGGATAACCAGCAGTGGCTCTCTCTCCTTCGAGGCAACTACAGCAGACATGTTCCCGGCTCATCCACCAAGCAGACCATCCACCTCATTGATTTCCGGAATGTAGAGCGTAACCGGTTCACAGTGACCAACCAACTCTTCGTTAAGGCCCAGAGTTCCCGCAAGCCTGATGTGGTCGTATATGTGAACGGCATTCCTCTAGTCGTCATTGAAGCCAAGAGCCCCGTTGCCGTCGGAGACAAGGTCTCCCAGGGCTTCGAGCAGATCAAACAGTATGAGAGGGATATTCCCCGACTCTTCTACTCCAATCTCTTCAGCGTCATCACAGATGGTGTGCGTACCCTGTACGGAACCACGGGAGCTCCATCTGAATTCTGGAGTGTCTGGAAAGACCCATGGCCCAGGAACGAGACCGAGTTCGCTTCTGCTCTGGATAACGCCCTCTACTGCCTGCTGGAGCCATCACGACTGCTGGACATGCTGGCTCACTTCATCGTGTTCGAGACCCGCTCCGGCAAGACTGTAAAGAAGATGTGCCGGTATCAGCAGTATAGGGCCGTAAACAAGATAGTTGACCGCGTGGTGAATGGGAAACACCGACAGGGCCTCATATGGCACACACAGGGCAGCGGCAAGTCCCTCACCATGGTATTCACCGCCCTGAAGCTCAAGATCCACAGAACGCTCTCAGATCCATCCCTGGCAAGCCCTAACATCCTGGTGGTAACGGACAGGATTGACTTGGACGACCAGATTGCGAAAACATTCCAGGCATGCGGTCTCCCCAACCCGAGGCAGATGAAATCTGTTCGGGACCTCCACAGCTATGTCCATTCCGGCACTGTGGGCTTAACCCTGCTATCCACCATCTTCAAGTTCGACGGCTCCCGTAAGTCTGTGGAGAACAGCTCCAACTGGATCGTCCTGGTGGATGAATGTCACCGCACACAGGAGAAAGACCTGGGAGCATACCTGAGGGCAACACTGCCTGATGCCTGGTTCTTCGGGTTCACAGGAACCCCGGTGAAGAAGAATGACCTGAATACCTATCAGAACTTCGGCGCGAATGGAGAAGGCTACTTGGACAAGTATTCCATTGATGATGCCGTTGCGGACGGGGCAACCGTTCCAGTTCGTTACACCAGCCGCAAGACCGAATGGCAGGTTGACGAAAAACACCTGGACATGCAGTTCGACAACTGGTTCAGCGATCTGGATGAGGAGCGGCTGAACGAGCTCAAGGAAAAGAGCGTAACGGTCTCCATACTGGCAAAGCATCCAAAAAGGATCAAGACCATCGCCGAAGACATCTGGACACACTACAAGGCTCATGTTGAACCTGACGGATACAAGGCCCAGATTGTCGCAATTGACCGGGAAGCCATCATCCTCTACAAGAGAGCCCTGGATGAAGCCATAGCTGATGACATGATCCGCAGAGGTACATCACCCGATGAAGCAGCAGCAAAGGCCGCAGAATTAAGCGCCCCCATCTACTCAACCAACCAGGAGGACGGCAAGCCCAGCGAGGATGCCTGGCTTAACGAGATAAGGGAAGACCTCGGCAAGTACAAGACTGAGGGGCAAGAGGAGAAGGACATCATCTCCAGGTTCAAAGACCCGGATGGAGACATCAAGTTCCTCATTGTGTGCAACAAGCTCCTGACAGGCTTCGATGCCCCGGTGGAGAACACCATGTACCTGGACAGCCCTCTGAAGGACCATAACCTGCTCCAGGCAATCGCCAGAACGAACAGGGTATTCGGAGACCACAAGGACTTCGGCCTGATTGTGGACTACATCGGTGTTACCCGCTACCTGAAGGAAGCCCTCTCATCATACCACGAGCCCGACATTGCTCATGCCATGGTGGACATACAGGCAGAGAGGGAAGAACTGGCCACGGCCTACGCTGAAGTGTCCCGGCTGACATCCGCAGTCAGGTTGAATACCGGCAACATCAAGGCTGAAATGGATTCCATGCTCTCCCTGCTTGAAGGTGAAGACGACTGGTACAGCTTCAAAGGCAAGGCAACCTCCTTCCTGAAGGCATACGAGGCCCTGAGCCCGGATCCCTTCGTTCTTGACTACTCGGCTTACATGAAGTGGATTGCCGCCTTCCTGGCCTATGGAAAGCTCAGGTTCGAGCCCGGAGATGATTTCGACCTCAGGAGCTACAGCGCAAAGGTCCGTGAAATGCTCCGTGACTATCTCGAAGTATCCGGTATGGTCTCCATCATCAAACTGAGAACCCTGGCTGACCTGCAGCCTAAGACAGTAGATGCAGAGGAACCCGCAGAGCTGAATTCCGCAGCCATCAGACGGGGTTCAGAGCTTACGAAGATCCTCCGGGAGAAGACTGCTGAGAATCCTTTGAGATACGACAAATTCTCCGCAAGGGTGATGGAGATACTGAAGCAGCTCGAATCAAGGCAGATAGACGCCTCTGAGGCCCTTAGCGGCCTGGATGACGTTCTTGCAGGGGTAAGGGAAGAAGAGCAGTCCTATAAGGCCTCAGGCATGAATGAACGGGCCTACGGAGTGTATCGTCTGCTGCAGGAGTACCTGGCTGAAGAGACGGAACAGCCAGATGAAGAATGCAACGCCGGTGGTCAGGGAGATCAGAAGAGCCTGATGGACTGGATCCGTGAACTTGCCCAGGAGATCGACCAACTCTACTCCGATGATGATGAAGCCCCTGTCGGCTGGCACATGAAGTCTCAGCTCAAGAAACAACTCAGGCAGCAGGTAAGAGCAATGGCATACGAAGCAGGCCTGCAGGATGCAAGAAAGCTCATGCCCCTGCCGCATAAGGTGGAGGAGTTCGCTCTTCGATTCTATGTGAAGGTAAGCTGATGCCTGTACTCACCGTCGGTTCCACTGAGATCCCTTACTCCATCCGTTACAGCACCAGGGCAAAGCGCATGAGCATCCGTGTAACTCCTGATTTGGTTGAAGCCGTGGCTCCAGAGGACGTTTCCAGAGACAGAGTTGACAGTTTTGTCAAAAAGAAGAGGCAGTGGATTTACCGCAAAGTCGAAGACATGGTCGCACTGGAAGAGAGATCCATCTTCTCCTGGCCGGAGCGGTTCGTGACCGGAGCCAAGATACCGTTTTACGGGCGGAACATGAAACTCCGGGTACGAGAAGAAGACATCAACCGCGTCACAGTCTCATATAGACACGGATTCCTCGTAACAAAGCCCTGCAATGCCTCTGAGAACGATGTAAGGGCCGCCATCGAGAAGTGGCTCAGGTTTAGACTGAAAGACGATGTAAGGCTCTAATAAGCCTCTATGCCCCTGTTCTGAATGTAGCACCAGGACCGGCAGCGGTATCAGCACTAAAAACCCGTTGGGGAAGCTGTGGGAAGACCGGCAGCATAAGGGTCAACTGGCTCCTCGTCATGGCTCCGAAGCCGGTACTTGAGTACGTCGTAGTTCATGAGCTTTGCCATCTCAAACACAGGAACCATTCCAGCGAGTTCTGGAGCCTGGTATCCTCATGCCTACCCGACTACGCCGGTGCGAGGGAGTGGCTGGAGAGGAATGGGAGGTTCATGACTGTATGAGGGTGCAAGGCTACAAGAGAAGGTTTCAAAGGCAACCGGCATGGGAATACCTGCCAGGTAATTCTCTTGGCGTGGCAATGATGCACAATAATCATATATTCGTTTACAGAATTACTAAGAATACTCGAATCGGCGCAATCATTGTCATGCAAGTGAATCGGGAGAAAACATGATACCATCGCTAAACCAATCAGGTGTACTTCCACCATTTCTACCTAATGCAGGACCCACGGAATCTGCTGCAATGGCGCCCTATCAAGCCACTCTTGTTGAGATTGTCCAGCGTTTTGCCTCATCACCCGAAAGAGTAAGCATCCTCAACGGTCTTCTTAGATATCGAGAGAAACTGCGAAGCTATGGGATTATTGATGGATTTCAGTGGATTGATGGTAGCTATCTTGAAGACTGCGAGAAGCATCGCTCTAGGCCACCAAGCGATATTGATCTTGTTACTTTCGCAGAGAGACCTGTGCATTGTAGCGACCTCTCATCATGGAAAGATTTCGTTGCCCAGAACAGGAGCAGCCTTTTTGATCGAGATGCAATCAAGCAGACGTATTCCTGCGATGCATTCTATGAGGATCTTGGTTTGCCCAGCCGACAGCTCGTATCTCGCTCTCGCTATTGGTTTGGGTTGTTCTCACACCAGAGAATGACATACTTATGGAAGGGGCTACTGATGGTCCCCCTTCAAGCGGATGATGCCCAGGCTATCTCTATGATTGGAGGACTCAACCATGCACCGTAAGCTGGAACTTGAAGCCCTCGAAGCTGAGCTTGCGGCACTTACATTGCTTATGGAAGATGCCTATGATATCGAGGATCCAGTCGGACAGATTCAGTATGAGCAGAGAAAAAGAGAGCTCTTGAAAGAAATTGAAGCACTTCACTCTGCGAGGATACACCAAGCGAGTCTTGCTCTCTATTTCGGAGGGAAACCTGTATTTGGGTCTCGCGGGATAGCAGCTAATTTTGCTGGAAGAGCCCTTGAGCACTTTCAGGACATTCTATCGAAGCAGTATGCATCTGCGGAACTCGGTGGACTGGGAGAGCGGGGCAGAGTCCCACTAAAGGACCTGACTACACTAATGATAACAGGGGTAACACACGGTTCTTTTGGTTTTCTCCTTGATGAACTTAGTGATCAAACACAAATGTTTGATACGGCTCTGAAGGAGTTAACTGCTAAAGTACTTATGCTTCTCGAATCCTCAGGCTCAGTTGATGAAGAGGTGTTCGAACATGTTGCCGAGGATCTTGATCCCAGGTCCTTATCTGCTCTGCGTGATTTCTTCATCGACCTAGACACCAGCGAGGCGACAGTGCGTATTGTTAACGATACCAAGGACATGACAATGGATGCAGCAGCTGTCCATCGAGCTAGGATTCGAATGGAAGCTACTCAGATCGATGAAGAGGGTGGTGAAATCTCAGGGACGCTTCTGGGCTTTCTACCTGAACATCGTCGTTTTGAGCTTCGGCCCATCGATAATCCAGATGATACAATCTACGGATCGGCTTCAAAGGAGGCCACAGAGCAATTCACTGAGACCATTCATAGTGGAACTCCAGCCATTGGAGAGCATTGCATGGTTAAGGTTCTGATGAGAACAGTGCGCCCCCGGAACCGCCCCCCACGTTTAGTGTATCGTCTTCTCGAGTTCTTGCAGATAGGAGAAGTCCATAACAACAGCGTGGACGGTACGCAACCATAGGTCGCGACCGTCACGCTGAACGTTAGACACAGAAAATGTGCTTCGCATTTGGGTACATTTGAAAGAGAAGAGCAGTAATGCAGTTCATCACCGACGGCCCAGATATCCCCGACTCGCTTCTGCAGGCGCATGAGGAAGGTCGTGTGGTGTTTTTCTGTGGTGCTGGGATTTCCTACCCTGCTGGCCTTCCAGGTTTCTGTGGATTGGTCAAGAAGATCTACGAGCTGAATGGAACGACCCCTTCAGCCATAGAGAGGAAAGCACTCGAACTAGGGCAGTTCGATGCCACACTGGACCTGCTGGAGAGACGTCTACCGGGGCAGCGCTTGGCCGTCCGGCGTGCGCTGGCAAAAGCGCTGAGGCCCAAACTGTACCGTAAGGGTGCCACTGAAACACATTCGGCGATTCTACGGCTGGCTCTCAGTCGTGAGGGAGCTTTGCGACTAGTTACCACAAACTTCGACCGGGTATTTCACTCAGCTGCAAAACGCATTGGCCAAGTGTTTCAGGCATATTCTGCGCCGCTGTTGCCGGTTCCGAAGAACAGCCGATGGAATGGACTGGTTTTTCTACATGGATTACTTCCTAGTAAAGAAGATATAACTGCACTAAATCGACTCATTATGACAAGTGGTGACTTTGGTCTAGCCTACCTTACAGAACGCTGGGCTGCACGTTTCGTTAGTGAATTGTTCCGAGAATACACAGTATGCTTCATCGGATACAGCATAAATGATCAAGTTCTCCGCTACATGATGGATGCGCTGGCCGCTGATCGGATGCAGGGAGAGGTAACTCCAAAAGCTTGGGCACTCGGCGATTGCGAACCCGGGAAAGAGAAGTCCAAGGTCATTGAGTGGGAAGCAAAGGGTGTAACGCCCATCCTATATGAAATACCTGCTGGCAGTAACGATCATTCCAAGCTACACAAGACCTTGCACGCTTGGGCAGACACTTACCGTGATGGCGTACTAGGCAAGGAACGTATTGTTGTAAACCATGCTCTCACAAGACCCTCGAGTAGTACGCAGCAGGACGACTTCGTCAGTCGGATGCTGTGGGCTTTGTCCGACAAATCAGGGTTGCCGGCTAAGTGCTTCGCCAACTTCAATCCCGTACCGTCTCTAGATTGGCTGTTAGAGTCCTTCGCAGATGAGCGCTTTCAGCACGATGATCTTATTCGATTCTGCGTTCCCCCCCACGATGAAACAGACGCCAATTTACGCTTTAGCCTGATTCACCGACCAGCTCCTTATAATCGCGCACCGTTCATGTTGCTTGCTTTCGGTGGTTTTACTGGCAGTCAATGGGATGATGTGATGTTCCAACTGGGGCGTTGGCTAGTGCGCCACTTGGATGATCCAAGGTTGGTTCTTTGGATCGTTCAACATGGTGGGCGGTTGCATGATCGTTTTTCGAGTCTCATTGAGCATCAACTCACTCACATTGCATCACTGGAAAGTGCAGGTAAGAATGACGAACTGGAGGTGATTCGGTCACAAGCGCCCAATGCTATCCCTAGCCCATCGATGAGGGTTTTGTGGCGATTATTACTCAGCGGAAGAGTGAAATCTTCGCGGCGTAGTTATGAACTTTATCATTGGATATCGCGTGTTAAACTAGTGGGTCTTACTGCTACTCTACGTCTGGAGCTTCGTGAATTGCTCGCACCCCAGGTCGTCTTGAGTAAACCATTTTACTGGGGCAATGAAGAAGAGAATACTGATGAGCCCCTACGGGTAAGCCAGCTTGTGGATTCCAGTTTGGTACTGACCACTGATGACGTGCATTCGGCTCTAATGGAATTATCCAACTCTGAACTGTCGTCTATCTTGCCGCAATTGATAGGGGATTTTGAGCAACTGTTGTGCGATGCGCTGGATTTGCTGCGAGAGTTAGGTGAAGCTGACGACCACAGAGACCTTTCTTACTGGGATTTGCCATCAATCACACCACATTGGCAGAACCGAGACATCCACAACTGGGTTTGTTTAATCGAGTTACTGCGCGATTCCTGGCTGGCGGTTTCTGTCCAAAATCATGCCCGAGCTATACGAATTGCACAGGAATGGTTCGAGCGGCCCTATCCTACTTTTAAACGATTGGCTCTGTTCGCTGCCAGCGAAGGTGAATGGATCCCATCCAATCAATGGGTGGATTGGTTGATTGCAGACAACTATTGGTGGCTCTGGTCTGTGGCTACCGGCCGGGAGGTGTTCCGGCTGTTGGTACTGCAGGGGCGCGAATTGAGAGGGAAGTCTAAGGAGCGTTTGGAAGCGGCTATCCTGGCGGGTCCTCCACGCGAGATGTATCGAGATGATCTTGAAACAGATATGTGGCATAACATAGTTTCACGAGCAGTGTGGCTACGTCTGGCTAAACTGAAAGCCTCAGGTGTCACACTGGGCACCCCGGCAAGAGCCCAGCTGGAAGAGCTATCTAGCTCCCACCCGCAATGGCACCTAGAGGACAACGAGAGCGATGAGTTCTCAAACTGGATGAGTGGCACAGGCGATCCCGATTTCGAAGAAAGCCGTGACATCGACATTGCCCCTCGAAAAAGACACGAACTGGTGCAATGGCTGAAGAATTCACATCCCGAACGAACGCCGTTTCAAGAGGATACGTGGCGCAATGCATGCGAAAAGCACCCTATGAATTGCTTGTTCGCTCTTGCTGACATAGCAAAGGAAAACCTTTGGCCTGCTGATCGATGGCGGGATGCCCTCTATATTTGGGGAGATAAGAAGCGTATACTGCGAATGTGGCGCTACGCTGCACCTACAATGCAGACCATGCCTGATTCGGTAATCTTGGAGACCATCCACAGCGTAGCGTGGTGGATTGAGGCTGCATCCAAGAGCATTGAACACTACCAGGACATCCTGCTGAGCTTGTGCCAACGAGTACTAGCACTGTCACTCCAGTTGGGGAGGGATATGGAGCGCAACGATGATATCAGCGACCAGCCATTCGCTGAGGCAATTAATCATCCAATTGGGCTTATTGCGCGTGCGATAATTAATCTGTGCTTTCATAGGCAACTGAATGATAATGACTTGCTACCAAGTGACATCAAACCTCTATTTACACAACTGTGTGATGTACGGGTTGAGCGATATCGCCACGGTCGTGTGCTCCTGGGTTCGCATGTAATTGCCTTCTTTCGGGTGGACCAAAAGTGGACTGAGAAACATCTGCTACCACTGTTTTCCTGGGAGAATCCAAGCGAAGCGAGGGGGGTTTGGGAAGGATTTCTTTGTTCACCACGGCTGTATCAACCCTTGCTGATGGCCTTCAAATCACAGCTTCTGGAATGTGCAAAACATTATGCAGAGTTCGGCGTTATCCGACATCAGTATGCTACGTTTATAACGTATGTAGCATTGGATCCTCCTGAAGGATATTCGGTGGATGAGTTGCGAATAGCGATTGGCGCACTACCTCAAGATGGGCTCGAGGAGTCCGCTCAAGCACTCTCCCAGGCTCTTAAGGGGGCCGGCAAGCAGCGTGAGGAATACTGGGAGAACCGTGTTCAGCCATTCTGGCAACATGTGTGGCCCAAATCACTCAATCTTGTCACTCCGCGGATTGCCGAATCCTTGACCCTTCTAGTTATCGCCGCCCAAGGCAAGTTACCGGAAGCATTAGCTATGGTTCAAGACTGGTTGCGACCAGTTGAATCCTCCGACTTCCTCATCCATCTACTTCAAGAATCTCATTTGTGCAGTCGATTCCCTGCGGAGTGTTTATTGTTGTTGAATGCATTTATTACCGAGGGGATTTGGGCTCCACGCTCGCTAGGAGAGTGCTTGGATGAGATAGTGCAGGCAGAACCAGAGATTGCGCGGAAAGCCCATTACATCAGGCTTCGTGACTACTTCCGAAGTCGGGGGAGCTGATGGTTTTACAATCTACATACTCGGCAAGAATATGTACAACAACAGTATGCAGCTACCCAGCTGCTGATTCTGGGTGTTAGACTCACCACGGAGAACCCATGCTATATGAAGAACCGAATCGGCACTCCACTACGAGTTGCGATGATCCACTCTCATTTGCACGCCCCCGCCTGTTGCTGACATGGTCATTACCCCGATTTGATCGCATTCACATTCTTTGAGAACTGCCAACATCCTGAGAACCATCTTGCCGGCAGCGGTGATTATGTCGATCCGCTCTGAGAGGCTGAAGAGGTCAGTTCCAGCCTTGTGCAGCTTGTCTGCCACAATGAGAGAGTCTCTCGTGCTCCTGGAGAGCCTAGAGAGGCTGTAGACAACCAGTACAGCCGTCTCGGCACATTTGAACTCTATGGCCCTTCTGAGGTCGACTCTGTTCCTTATGAGCTTGCCGAAGATCCATATGTCCTCAGCGATGAAGAGGAGCTTTTCCATCAAGCCCGGTTACGGAGCCAGCCTGTGCCCACTGCTTCGGGACACTCTATAAACCACAGAAACTGAGACGGAGATGGACGCAGCGAGGCTGGACACGGAAGCGATTCGCGAGAGACTGCCTTGAGTTGGTTGTAAAAAAACAGCTCAGAAATGTTTTATTGACCCTCTCGAGTCGAATTTGGCAATAGACCTTACTCCCCCCCTTACCCCTCCACTTACCCCTCCAGCTAGTCCTACCGAGGAGGCAAAAAGGCCTCCCCTTGCTTAGGTATTACCTAGCGTATCACTCAGGCCTTACACCAACCCCTGACACCAAGAACCCTACAAGAAGGAACAATCCGATACAGAAACGTAGGCTCAAATTGGGCCTGTGGATGGGCTGTATTGGGCTATATTGTTTCTTGCCATCAACTTGTAGCGTTTTTGGTGTTGGGGGCCTCTCTGTGAGTGGTTGGACAGAGCTGGCCGAAAACTTTTTTTGAGGGCGAAATCGGACTGACTTGGAAAGCAGTCATGTCGCATTATTGGATATTGAAGCTACGGGATGCCGGAGAATGACTCCGAATCCCCGGGGTTTGCCAAGAACACCTTTCAATTTACTAGATTTGCAGCATTAAAACACAAGCGTGCAATCACCGGATGCCGATGGTATGAGTTCAGACGCTGACCGGCTGGGATGTATGATTCATCGTCATTCATGAGGCATGCCCCCGCCGGGTGGTGACGGGGGCACTTCCTCAATGAGAGGACTGCTGGATCCTCTTCAGTCCGAACTAACGACCGAAGCTTACAAGGAATCCAGCCTGTATCGTCTCTCTCTCATTAAGGGTAAACAGACAGAAGGGACGGATGGAGTGGCCGCTTGGAAGGTCAAATCTCCAGCCGTGATAGAGTACAGGCACGAACTCATCATCGTCAACCATTCTGATCTTGTCGTTCCTGTATTGCATTCCTCCGCCGAACTCCATACCGAAGTTCGACTCAAGCATTACAGTGCCTGAAGCAAGGCCAAGAGCAGTCATTCCTGGATGATGGGAGTAACGGGGATAGTAGATGGTTCCCATGATCCTTGCTCCCCAGTCAATGCCAAGGAGTTCAGCTCCACCTTCAAGGGTTCCTGTCCATCCATAGTCAGCTGCTGACTGTTTCTCGTTGACAACAGTTAGTCCCATGCCCAGTCCTACCGGTGCGGCAAAGCTGGACAGGCTTACAAGAAGCACTGCAACTATCAGTATGCGCATTATCCTCTCCTCTCTTGATTACATGCTAAATGGGGCCTTTCTGAAGCGCCATTTTCGTGTTCACAGACTCAAGGCTGACATCAGCCCCGGGTCACCTTCATATTTGACTTTAAGTACAATACCGGACGGTTATGGACGTACATCTGCTTGTAACCTTATCCCATGTAGCGGTTAAGACTCATCCTTTTCTTGCGTGGAGCCCGTTGTTCAGGATGTAGTTGATGGTGGACGGATGCCATCGGCAGCCTCTCTTTGATGGGATTCTTTTCGTATTGAGGTGCTGTGCGATCCGTCGCAGGCTCTTCCCTTGCCGATGCATTCGCTTGATTTTCGTGATAACCCTCTGCTCTTCGGGCTCTGGTCTGAGTGCCTTGCCATGTCTGGTGAATCCGTAAGGCGTGGGCGAATAGGCCTCAAGGAGTGACTTCTTGTGCTGAAGAATGGCGCTGGTCCTCTCTGAGATCTGATCTCTCTCGAACTCGCAAAGAACTGCAAGCATCCTGAACACCATTTTCCCGGCTGCTGTGGTAGTATCTATGCGTTCTGAGAGGCTTACGAGGTCTGCTCCCGCCTTGTCCAGCTTATCCGCCACCATTAGGGTGTCTCTGGTGCTCCTGGAGAGCCGAGAGAGGCTGTAGACGACCAATGCCGCTTTCTGGGAGCATGCAAGCTCCAAGGCCCTCTTAAGGCCCTCTCTCGCGGTTATACTTTTACCGGATATTCCGGCGTCTTCCTCAAGCGCAACAAGCTTAAATTCCATGGCTTGGACCCACGCCTTTATCTTCGATCTCTGTGCTTCCAGACTCATACCCTCTCGCACTTGTTCATCGGTGCTGACCCGGATGTATCCGACAACATTCACTATGGTCACCTCCCTTCAGAAATGTTTGGTTTGATGACTTCTCACCTCTTTTCGCGACTCAAAGACGCTTTCTAAGCCCATTGACACCGGACGAAACCGTCCGGTTTTGTACACCTGCGGTAAGCTGCCTTAGAGAAAAGATCCTAGATCCAAGGATTGAACAAGCCTGTCGATCGTACCTGCCTAGGTGTTTTCAAATTGAATTAGCAGGAATCATCAGGTTTGGTGACAGCCGCCCCATAACCACATTTACTGTAAATGTGCCAATGGACTTGATGCACCTGTATGTGATTGGATCTGAATGGCTTCGCGACTGATGGTGCTCTGGGAATTTTCTACTCTCATATGAAAATGCTCTTTGAAGAAGACGCCAAAAAAGTGTACGTTCACTTTACTGGCCATAATTTGTATATATATAAATAGAGGTACTTCGGTATGCTCTTCGGAAAGTCCAAAGAGTTTGATCCCTGCCAAACCTGCAAGCAGTTTCCATATCAAGTAAATATTCGAGAAAGGAGGAATAATGAACAAACATTACGTTGAGTACTATTTAGTTAAATGCATTTTCTGGTTAATATTTGCATTTCTTGCGGTCAGCGGATTTACCCTGTTTGGTGTCACACTGTTGAGTATTGAGCAAGTAATTGTTTTGTTTATCTTATAGCTTCATTTGATGCTTGTACTAGTATGTGCTCCGATACCTTCAGAAGTATCGGGGCACTTCTTGTACCGCTAACTGGGGAGCCAGAGAATGCTCGTTGGCTGACATGAAGAAGACCTCTGAATCCCCAATGATTGATCGACCCAAGTATCACCTCTCAAGTGTGTGGGACAGACCAATATTTTGGGAGGGGCCGGTACTTGCAGTTCTGCACCAGCCCTTTTCCCAATTATAGTAGCTTGAATCCGTTACCCAGCCTCCCTCATCTCCACCCGGATGCAGTCCACGATCTCCCCGAAGGCTTCGCAGGTGGTCGGCTTCAGGACGATGGTGGATCCAGCCCAGTTCACCGCCTTAGGCTCCCTGAGCAGCTTGGCGATGCCCTTGGCGTTGGTTTTGTTGAGGATCAGCTCCTTGTCCGTTTCCTTGAACCTGAGGATGTATTTCTCCGCCTTCTGCCCCGTGGCCATCTGGACCTTGTCACGAATGACCTCGGAGATTGTAAGAGCAACAGGCTTTCCCTCGAAGTCAGCCGCCTTCAGGTAACGGCTGGGGAACATAAGGTCGACGTGGAACTGCGGGTTATCCTGCTTTAAGGTCTTCACTTTCATCAACTCCTTCGAAGTCAAAGGCCTCTTCTGTACCTGATGACATCGCCCACGCAGGAGCAGACAGTTCGCTCTCTACGGGCTCAGGACCAGGCCAGAGGCCGTTTTCTCTGCATTCCCTGACCTTCTCCAGCCAGGCGATGTATTCTTCATGTGCTTGCTCCAGGGAGTCCTCATCAAGCCAGTAGAGACGGCAGGCATGGGGAGGATCCTTCTCCACGGCGATGATGCCGCTTCGAAGGAGGATTCCTTTGCCCGAGGCGACTGAGTAAGCCTCACGGTACATGGCTGCCTGGTGGAAGTATCCCATGGTCCATGCCTTCAGGGCGAATGCCCTCTGGTCTATGCTGCAGGTTGTCTTCAGATCGAGGATGGCCCCTTCACAGGCTATCCAGTCAAGGCGCCCCTTGCATGCCAGGCCAGTGGCCGGGTTATTCCAGAACATAGAAACTTCTGAATGACCCTGTTCCAGGAGCCTTGCCACTTCAGCGGTGTTCTTAACGGCGTTTTTTATGGCAAGGGCTGTGTCCTGCTCCGTTTCCTTAAGAATGGAGCGGCCCTGTTGGGTAGCTTCCTCGGCGAATTCCTTGTAAGCCTTGCCTCTTCGGTCTCCGTGCCACAGGGCATAATCAAGCTGGAATCTCTCCGGCTCGAAAACCGCTGTGTGAGTAGCCCTTCCCAGGAGCATCGCAGGTGTCTGTGAAGGCGGGTTCCTGAGTGCATGCTGATAGTGAAGGGGCTTGTGGCCATGCGCTTCAAGGTTGAGAAGTTAATGCCCGGTGAATCAACATAGTCCTGGAACCGTATCTGCATTCCGGGGGACTTGATTCGAGGAACGAGTGTTCGGTGTGCCATTGATTGATACACCTCCTTTCATGTTAGAGATGGGAAGGTAGCGGCTCATGGTGTCTCCCACCCCTCGTATTCGGTGAGATCTCTCTTGTACTTGAGCCAGTTTGCCACTGCCCCTGGATCTTCACCCTCATGGTAGAAGCCCATCAGCAGCGGCTCATCAAGGCAGTCTTCGATGTCCAGGCAGAATCGTCGCCGCAGTTCATGCTCAAGACGGAGCCTCCAGTTGCGGTAGCCTCTCATGCCGGCACCAGACCCATGCTCTGGAGCGAAACCCAGCTGGATTCGCTGTCGGAGATTCCAGGTGCGTAGATGATGTGGTCAAGGAGACGGACATCAAGCTCCTTCAGGTGCTCATGGATCTTTCTTGTAAGGGCGATGTCCTCCCTGCTGGGCTGTGTGCTGCCTCCGGGGTGGTTATGAGCGAGGATCAGCCCTGTGGCGTTGGTCTCGCACAAGAGAAAGACGAAGATTTTCCTCAGGTGTACCCTGGCACTGTTCGATGTGCCCTCCTCCAGCTTCATAAAGCCCAGGAAACGGTTGCTGCTGTCCAGAGCGATGCAGTAGACAGCTTCATAAGGCTCCTGGTCAAAGAAGGGCTTTAAGAGGGCTCTGGCGGCCTCAAAATCGGTAACCGGTCCATGCCTCCGGGTAACATGCTCGCAGACGGAGATGCATCTGATCTTCTTTCTTGCCACCAGGTACATCTCCTCGTCTTGTGGCGTTGTTTCGTGGCTCATTTTTCCTCCCCTTGAAATACGGGCATGGATGTCGGTAACTAGTAATGTCACCTTCACCCATGCCCATTCTTTAATTCCTGGTTGATCAGGCTGCTCTGTTGGCAATCCTCCCGAGGAAGTAATCTCCAATCTGTTCTTCGTTCTGAATACCGGCTCTGCCGCGACCATGATGGCTCAATCTATGCGTAACTGCCTGGTACAAGTCCCAGGCCGTCTCTGAGCCTCCGAGAAGCTTACAGACCTCTCCCCACTCCCGGTTCGGCAGGGGTGTCTCGTTCGCAACCTGGCTTATGAGATCGACAGTCAGAGGGATGCGGCTCAGACGGTTGACCAGAGGAAGTATTCCCTCCAGCTCTCCCATGCCCTGTCTGATCTTCGCCGCGGCAAGCCCGAAACTTAACTCTTCGTCACCTACGTGCCGCATGGAGAAGCTTGAGAAGTGTTTCGGGCTGACCAAGCCGTTGGTGCAGGACAGTACGAAGCCCATCAGAACCATTCTGAATTGGCAACTGCCGTCGTAACTGTTCTCGATCCTGATGCCAAGGCTGATCGTGTCGCCTACTTCAGGCACATCCAGGTCGAGGTTGGACCTGTAGAGCTTTGCCCAGTACCTGCCTGTCCAAACCTCCCTTTGAGGAGTCCACTGCTGGCCTGTCTGGATGAGGATCTCCTCGGCTATCTCGTTGACCAGGGCGTTAGGAACCAGTTTGTAGCTGCTGGAGTGGATGTTAAGACACTGCCAGTCTCCGTGGTCATCCCGGATCTCGATGCCCTGGTTCGATACCTGGCTCCCATGCACACTTACCGGGGAAGTTCTTACCTCCGAGAAAGGCGAACTTACCCTGACACGGCTTCGTTTCGTTACTGTATCCATCATTTCCTCCATTCCGTTAAGAGAAGTGGCCAGGAAGCCCATTCGGAACCTCCCGGCCACAGTGTTTAATGTTCTCAGTCACCGCTCTGCGTTGAAGGAGAGGCCGGAAACCCCCTTTGAAGAGAGCCTCCGGCCTCACTGATGCATCTCAGGCATGTTCTTTCGTTATCGGAGTCAGAACCGTCGATCGGCCCTTTGCTCGAGGAACTCGCGCACGAGGTATGTGGCAAGAAGGCCCACAACTGTGGTTGCGATCTCGATGGTTTTGCTGTTTATAACCATATGTCCTCCATGGGATTAGGAAAAGCAGCGAATGCCCCATTTTTCGGATTCTCGATAACCTAAGATGCTTCATTATGTTTATAACTTAATATACCATAAATTAGCCTACTTTTATGCTTTGTAATGGCATTTCATACGACGAGACAGCCATCCCCCCATATGTTGCTGTCATGCAATTACTTACACAAGTTGTAGCGTTCCAGGACACACCTTTTTTGCAGTTTTCTGTATCTTTGACTCAAGTAAGGAGGTTAGCAATGTGCGGTTTCAAATCAACGTTACGATCGAGTCGAATTCTTAAAGATGCTCGTATAAAAGAAAAAGCATTCACAGCATGAGCTTAGTGAACTGACTGGAATTCCGCAGACCAGAATTACCCGTAGGAAAGGGGTATCCATTCTGAGAGTAAACTGTCTGATTTGAAAATCTTAGCCCACCATCTTGATCTTCCTTTAGAGCCATTAACAACATTGGTAGTGCACGAAATAGAAACAAGACGACGTACGAGGTTATCCATCGCATGTATTGCCAGCATACTAGAAATCGCGGTGTTAATGATGACATCAGATGAACAGAAAGAGACAGTCTGTCGCATTGGGAAGAGAATTCAACTCTTCGCTGAAGACTCAGAGCAGCTCGGAAACAACATCGCTTTGTTTCTAACTGGGAATCTTAAACTTGACGAAGAACCGAAAAATGGACTTCGCCCGCTCAGGCACTATATCTGTCCTATTACACAGGATATCGAGGACTGGAAAAACCTAGAACTCCATGAGGTGCAGGTGCCATACAAATTTGATGAAATACCCGAAGATGGGGGTCACGAATGAAGCAATACCCAGTATCATCAAGATACTACCAAGGAGTAGATGCAAGTGGATGATAGAAAGAATCCGCCGGGTTGCAGCCCGGCGGACAGTAAAACAGTACCCCAGTCCAACCAAGGAAGGAGACACTTATGTCTGTATATACCGCTGTAGGAACGCCCTGTAAAGGGTTAGCTCACAATCCAGATTCAATTCCTACAACGCATCTCATGAGAATCCAGCTCATGAGGGGGGTGATTCCATTGATTTAAGCATCCGCACCTTGGCAACCAATGCCAGGCGGTGAGTCACCCACTGAGAAAATGGTGATCCTGTAAGGACATTGATCAGGAAGGTCCTGCGAAATACCCCTACAGGCATTTAAGTAAGGAGATAGAATGATCAGATACAATAATGTGCCGCACTCTGGGCACCGACGAGCAGTGGAGGAATATCCAGATGGAAACCAGAACGAGTACAGGAACCCGCAAGACGAAGTTACCAGATAAGAAGCCCGGAGCGTTTGTCTTCTCAAGGGAGAGCGCAGACCCACTGGATCCGGATGCATACTACCAGTCATCCCAGTGCTATAGCTACTGTCGCAGACATGGATTCAAGCCCAAGAGATTCTTGGAGGAAGATATTGAATCAATGTGCGGTGAAGAACTACACCATCTCACTAACATCCTTAACACCGTGATTGCTGAGAAGCCAGAGTACTTCGTCACGACAGGTTTCAACAGAATCAGCGCAAATCCGTCAATGGCCTATTGGTTTATCAGAGCACTTCAGGACCTTGGCATTGAGGTACGCTTCGCAGACTATGACTTTGAGCTGCTGGCTGCTTGGCACAAACAGCAAGAAATCGAGGGAATTCTGTGGGATGATTCGGGTTCAGGGTGTACGGAAGGTGACCGAAATGAATGATTGCATTAACTCTTCCGGCAACTCTAAAATACAGCCCAATGCTGTTGGGAATCAAATCTGCTCCTGGGGAGCACATCTTTCTGAGATCCCCATCGATTTGCTGCCAGCATGGATAGAAGGCTCCAGACTCCGACGGGATAGATCAAGAAATGCCTATTGTGTCGTAGGGGGTGGCATCGATGAGATGCGATGAGCATCAGCATTCCAGCAGAGAAGGCATAGTAATCAGTTCTTTGGCTGAACTGCCTGACAATGCACTGATAACTGAAAAGGCTCTTGCGGATATATTCTCATGCAGCACCGCTACCATTAAGAGAGCGGTTGCCCGAAGAGAACTACCACAACCGATAAGGATGTTCGCAAAGCCAAGTTGGACCGCAGGTGCAATCACTAAGCATGTTAATGCAAGGCTTGAAACGGCGCAGGCAAAGTATGAAGCTGAGATGCAAAGACTGGCACAGTACGACGAATAGCGTACGGAGCTAGTTGTCTGCAGCAGGAGAGGTGTGTATTTAACTTGGACAGGTCATCACAACGGTCTTTCGTAACGATGGCCTGTCCGACCAGAATAGAAGTATTCGGAGGGTAGTTATGGCGAATGTACGGAACAAGCCGGCGGAGAACGGCAAGTACCAGGGATGGTATAAAAACTATCGAGGCAAGCGTATCTTCTTCACCGGCACAACGAAGAAGGTTGAGACAAGACGAATTGCCGAAGATCATGAGCACCACCATGCAATGATTAGATTGGGTCAGGTGCCTCCTCCCTCAAAGGCAACAAGAGCCGGGAAAAGACAGTTCTCGGAGGTAACTCACGAATACCTTGATTGGGGAAATAGCCAGGGGGGTAGAGACGGAAGACCATGGGGCAGAACGCACGCCAAGGAGCGAAAGAACAAGCTTGCCTGGTGGCAACAGCGCTTGAATCTTGATCGCTTGAGCGATCTGAATGGAATACTCCCAGAGGTGGAGAAAGCCCTTAGGGACCTTCAGCGGCACGGACATGAGAACACTGGAAGGCCTGTCTCAGGAAAAACGCTCAGGAATTATGCGGAATGCCTGAGATCATTCTGCAGATGGGCTAAGAGGAGGGAATACCTGGATAGAGATCCACTCGAAAACCTCGATCAACTTAATGGGGCACCTACCTCAGTAAGACGTGTTCTTACAAATGACGAGGTTGTGAAACTTCTGGAGATTGCACCTGATCATAGGAGGCTGGTTTACGAAACAGCCCTCATGACCGGTCTGCGTGCTGGTGAACTGCGCTCCCTGACAACGGACGATATTGACCTGACGAACTCGAAGCTTGTGCTTCATGCGGAATGGACAAAGAACCGCAAAGCCGGCTATCAGCCAATACCGGGTGACCTTGCACTGCGGTTGCATGAGTACGGCGTCAGTGGAGCAGCAAGACAGCTATACGATGACCGGTTCGTCAGGGTGGACGCTGTGAAGGAAGGCGTTCCAGAGAACCCTCTCCTTTTTGTATCGACCCACCCATCAAGGGAACTTGATATTGACCTCCAGAAGGCTGGGATACCGAAGCACGTGCATGGTGAAGGCAAAGTCGATTTCCACTCCCTTAGGAACCGCTTTATTTCCTGGCTGATGGAGGCTGGAGCGAACCCAAAAGAGGCCCAGGTACTGGCCAGACATTCCGACGTGAGACTAACCATGAACACGTACGCGCGTGCACAAAAGGACAGTCTTAATGCAATTGTAGACAGTCTCTTAGCACATGTGCCACAGAAAAAGTGTGCAGTATGCGTGCAGAAAGCAGAGGAGGAGGGGGATGGCGATGACGCCATCTCCACTCTGACAACGACTTAGGTGCTGCAGAGGGATGGTGGAGGCGGCGGGATTCGAACCCGCGTCCGGTCACGGGGACTCGGCAGGCGCTACATGCTTAGTCCGCCTTGTTTTTCTCGCCCTCCGGTTGGCTGCGGACATCCGCCTTCGGGCCAGTTTCCATTGATCTCACCGATTCCCCGGGAAACACGGGTTGGCGGCCAGTTCCCTGATCGACGCCCCTTCCGGATCCGGGAACGCAACCCGGAGGGACGGCTGCCCCTTAGTTGGGCAGCTGTCGCAATTTATGCGGCAGTTATTTCTATTTCCACCTTTTTAACGAGGCCGGTGGAACCTCGGCATGCTCCCACGGAATCGCTTCCGCACCCGTCGAGACCTGTCGCCCCCACAGATTGCCTGTGCAATATATACAATTTCCCGGGGATGTGGTTCCAGCTTGATTTTGCCCGTGAAAAGAAGTATATGTTGCTCTCACTTGTGAAATTCAAAAAGGAGACGATAATGTCCTGGAAGTGCGATATATGTGGTAAGGGGCCCTCAGTGGGCAACCGGATAAGCCACTCCGACAAGAAGTCCAAGCATGTTTTCAAGCCCAATCTTCAGAGTGTAAGGGCAATGATCGACGGCAAGGTGAAGAAGATCAAGGCCTGCACCACCTGCATCAAGAGCGGCAAAGTTGTAAAGGGCTGATAATTCCCGTTTGATACCGGGGGGAAAAGCTTGCTTTTCTCCCCGTTTTTTTGGCCGGCGGAGGTTACTGCTCGGTGAGTCTTCCCTTGCGCTCGTCTTCAGCGGCCTGGGCCATCTGGTACTCCCTGGCGAGCCTGGTGTATCCGAAGCCCATGTTGAGGAACTCCCACGGGAGCTGGGCGGCCTGGTCCGAGGGCTCGAACACCGAGTTCATGTCCACACCGGCGAAATCGAAGGCCGTGTTCCAGCCTACGCCGTCGAGCTTTTTCATCAGGGCCTTGCCCACGGCGGCGTTGCCCCGTATGAGAAGGGCCTGTATGTGGGTATCCCTTGGGTCGAAGCCCCTGATCTGGGTAACACCCAGGGACTCGAGTTCCTGCTTAAGTTGGGCAAGGTATTCACGGGTGTCACGGAGTGGTGCCATGGGTGACCACTGGAAGGCGGTCCAGGGCCTGGGAATGAACTGGTCGGCCCTCACTATGATGGGAAGGTCGGTGAGGTGCTGCACCTGCTTAACGAACTCGATATTCCCTTTTCTGTCATCCTGGTTCTCAAAGGGGAAGCCAAGCTGAAGGTTTATCTGAACCGCCTTCATTCCCTTCGGCATGTTCCTGACCACCGCGAAATAGCTTTCATTGTCCCGGTGTTTCCCCCAGGACCCTTCGGAGTGTTTCGCTGCCGGTCTCAGGGACAAGGAGGAGGGTTTCCGCATCCATTATGGTGGGGAGCTCCTCGGCCAGCTCCGGTGTTTCCCTCATGTGGGAACTGACCCGGGCGTGAGCCTGCTGGACTTCGCCAGGCGCATGAGCTCCTTCAGCTCGTCGTGGCCCCCGGGGTGCATGCCGTATACACCACTGTGGTTCCCTCGGGTATTCTCTTTATCTTTTCCTCGAGGTCTTCAGCCCTCTGCTCGCGGTATGGGAGCAGGAGGTAGCCTGACATACAGAAGCGGCAGTTGAAGGGGCAGCCCCTGGCAATTTCAAGAATGTACGTATCCGGCATTATCGAATGTGCGGAAATGGTGTCCGTGAGGGCGCCCACGCTTTCGGAGCTTGCCCACTGGCGCATTATGGACTGTTTCGGCTCCCTTCCGTGGACCGCCGGGACATACAGGCCGGGGAGGTAGGCCAGGCCCTGAAGAATTTCACTCTTGGGGCGCCTCCGGGAGCCGAGGCTCTTTATTATGTCCAGTACCGGTCCCAGGGTCGGTTCCGTTTCACCGATGATGAAGGCGTCGAAAAAACCGCTCATGGGTATGGGATTGGCGGTAACGCTCATTCCCGTGGCCAGGAGAATGGGCCACTTGTGCTGGCGCTTTTTGCTTTCCAGGGTAATTCCAGAAAGCTCCATCATCTGGAGGGCCGGGAGCCAGTCGGTTTCCGATGGCATGAGGAACACAAGAAGGTCGGAATCCTTTATTGATTTGCCCGTGTCCAGTGTATCCACCGGTTTGTTCTGCCTTTTCCGCCAGTTGTACTCATCCTTCTCCGGCAGAAAGGCCCTGGCGCACATTGTATCGGGCCATGTGCTGAGCTGTTTGTAAAGCCTGTGAAAGGCCAGATGTCCCATTGCCTGGGAGTACTCTCTGGGAAAGGCTACCAGAGTTTCAAAAACACCCTCGGAATTTCCATAGGAAAGGCGCCTCTCTGCGTCGAGCAGTTCGCAGCGCCTCTCTTCATACTTGCACTGGCGGATTTACGGCTCATAGATACCCCTGTTTCCCATGGTGATATTAAAGGGGAATATACTCAAGGTGACTAACGCCGGCAAAAGAAGTATGTTTATTTCATTATTCCTTTAATCTATATCTCTTTTCAGGAAGGCTGGAATGTCCACTTCACTTGTGCTCATGTTTCCGGGGCTGCCGGTGGCGAAGGAGTGCCTGAGGTTCTCCGTTCCCCTGCGCTGGTTGCTGAAGGGGAAGGGCTGCTGGTCTCTGTTGATGGAAGCTCCTCCGGGGCGCTTTCCTCGGTCTGACCAAACCCGGTAGCGATAACGGTTACCTTTATCTCGTCACCCATCTTTTCGTCCACGCTGCGGCCTATGCGAACCTCCACCATGTCCCCCACGGCGTCGGCGATTATTTTCTGGGCTTTGCTGAACTCCGCGTACTTCAGTTCCTGGGAGGAATGGATGTTCACAAGGACCTCCCTGGCTCCCTCAATGGAGATGTTGTCCAGAAGTTCGTTGCTTATGGCTTGTCTGGCCGCTTCTTCCGCCCTGTCGGCCCCCACGGCGACTCCGGTGCCCATCATGGCCCCGCCGCCGCTGGCTATCACCCTGCGGATGTCCTCGAAATCCAGGTTGATCTCACCGGGGGAGGATATGATGCTGCTGATACCCTCCACCGCGTTGGAAAGAACGCCGTTGGCGATTCCCATGGCCTGGTCGAAGGTGGTGTCCTCATCCACAACGCTGTCCAGCCTGTCGTTGGGGATCACTATCAGCGTATCCAGCTCCCGCTTGAGGCGCTGGATGCCGTCCTCGGCCCTTTTGGCCTGATGGCTCCCTCGTAGCTGAAGGGAAGGGTTACGACCCCCACCGTGATTATGTTGTTGTCCTTGGCAAGTCTGGCTATTACAGGTGCGGCGCCTGTGCCGGTGCCTCCCCCCATTCCCGCCGTTATGAAGATCATGTCCGCCCCGCTTATCACATCTTCAATGGCGTTCACGCTCTCCTCGGCGGCCTGCTCACCCAACTCCTGGTTACCCCCGGTACCGCGGTTCCTTGTTACCCTGCTGCCTATGAGTATCTGCTCGGTGGCCAGACACCCCTTGAAATCCTGGTGGTCGGTATTCACCGCCACATACTCCACTCCCTTTATCTGGTCCCTTATCATCCTGGTGATTGCGTTGCATCCGCAGCCGCCAACCCCGAGGACCATTATACGGATGTTTCCGTTAAGGTCCTCTCCAACTTCCCTCAAATCGAATACTGCTGCCATGGTTACACTCCTCACTTGAGTTTATTAAAAAAATCCCTGAACCTGGAAATCATGCTTCTGTAGTCACCGTTCTCCCTGTCTGCAGCGGTCCTTCGCATGAGCATGGAACCGTGCTTCACCAGCCCCACTGCGGTGGCCATTTCCGGTGTGTTCACCAGTTTGCTGCCGGAGGTGAAACCCCTGGGGATCCCCGGTTCCACCATCTGCCCGGTTATCTCGGAAGCGGCATCGAGTATCCCCTTCATCCTGGCTCCTCCGCCGGTGATGACTATTCCCCCGGTAAGGTTTTCCATCCCCGCCCCGGAGGCTGCGATCTCCTCGCCTGTGTAACGGAAGATCTCCTCAACCCTGCCTGATGCGATCTGGGTAAGGATCGGCAGACCCACTGATATGCTTCCCCTTCCCCCTACCTTCCTCACGGAGATGGTCTTCGATTCCGCGGCGGTCTTCAGGGCGGTGACATTCTCCACCTTCAGTTTTTCCGCGTCAGCCCAGGATATTCCCAGGCTCTGTATGTCCGCGGTTATTCTGTTGCCCCCCAGGGCAAAGGAGGCTATGTGAACCGGCGCGCCACCCTGGTAGACCACCAGGTCGGTATTTGAGGCTCCCATATCTATCACCACGGTGCCGGCGGATTTTTCGTCGTCGTTCAGCACCGCCTCGGCACTGGCAATTGCCGAGGGAATGACCCCCTCAACGGAAACCCCGGCGTTCTCTATGACGGAAACAAGGTTCTCAACTGCTATCCTGTCGGCGTAGATGGTGTAGACCCTTGCCTGAAGACTGGAAGCACGAAGACCCACCGGCGGGTCGGGAAGGTTGTGGAAGCCCTCGAAGGAATAGTCCCGGGGTGTTCGCTCCAGCACCCTGCATCCCGATGGAAGGGTTATGCTCCCGGCGGCTTCTACCACCCGTTTTACGTCCTCCCCGGTTATTGCTTCAAGCTCTTCTCCCCTGCCGTCGCCTATGACCAGGGTGGAGGACCCCAGAATACCACGGACATGGAGCCCGGTTATTCCCACGAAGGCGGTCTCTATTTCAAGGCCCGAGGTTTCCTCCGCTTCTTCGATGGCCTTTGCCACGGCGTCCCCGGCGATGGAGGCATTTACCAGCACTCCCTCACGGATATGGCCGGTACACAGACTCATTCCAGCTCCGACTATCTCCAGGCCGCCGTGATCATCCTGCAGGGCGGTAACGCATTTCACCCCTGAACAGCCTATGTCTATTCCTGTTATGGTTCTCTGCTCACTCATACTTCAGCTCCCCGGGAGTGCCTTATGACGGCCTGTCCGCTGTAGCGGAGATCGACCTGGGCCGCCGTTGGCGGTACCGATGACCTTATGCTTTCCCATGTATTCCAGCCCTCCGCGGCTCTTTCGCCGTTGAGGAGAACCGGTATTGAATTGTCAAGAACGACTATGCCCCGGGCGGAAACACTAACTCTGGCAGGTTCTTCTACTCGCCTTTTCAGAAGGAGGTCCAGCCCCGCCGTTAGAAACTCCTGGCAGGGATTTCCATTTACGGTGAGCACCGGAAGGGATTCGTCGGCCCACCTTTCCGGAAGCCTGCTTCCGCTGAATGACACGGGGTAGTTGCCGCTGCCGGTCTCTATCATTGCTGCGGACCTTTCCGGCTCCATTGATACTATGATGGTGTGGGGATAGGAAAAGGTGACCGAAACGCTCCTCAAGCCTTCAATCCCAGCAAGCTCACCCTCCAGTGAATCCCTGTCCAGCTCCAGCAGTGACCTGCCGAAGCATGGTTCGAGGATTTCGGCCACCAGACAGGAATCCACCGGCCCGGAATTGTCTATCCTGGCGGTGTAAAGGTCGAACCTGCCGTTCCTGTCCGCCCATCGCAGGGCAAGATAGCCCACCAGAACAAGCAGAAGCACCGATGAAAGAATGATCATTCGCTTTTTCATCTGAAGCACTCTCCTATGGCCTGCCTTGCATACTCATCCACAGAACCCGCTCCCATGAATACGGTCACTCCCCCGTCGGATCCCTTCAGGATATCCGGGATCCCGTCCAGGGAAAGCCCACGGCAATCCGCCCCGGCCCGGCTGGCCGCCCTGACCACGAGCCCCCGGTCAACACCGGGGATCGGTTCCTCCCGGGCGGGATATATCGGAAGCACGAATGACCTGTCGGCGATCCGCAGGGCAATGCCCATCTCCCTGTGGAGAAGGGAGGTCCTTGAGTAGAGGTGGGGCTGAAAGACAACCGTGAGGGGCCTTCCACGGAATTTTTCAATGAACCCAGTGCGGCGGCTATCTCGTCGGGGTGATGGGCATAGTCGCTAACGAAGACCGTTCCATTGTGTTCACCTATCTTTTCCAGTCTTCTTGAAACACCGGGCCAGGATTCCAGGGCCTTTACAGCATTTTCGGCGGGGACTCCGCAGGCCATGGCAAGGGCGATTGCCACCTGGGCGTTCCTTATGTTATGGGCTCCGGGGCTGGGCAGGAACCCTCTGCACCCGAAGAGTGTGAACTTCTCTCCCCAGCCTTTGTATTCACCCTGTCTGGCATCTATCTCGCCTCCAGGGCCGCTCCTGAGCACCTTCCTTCCGATCCTTCCCGCCCAGTATCCCAGACCGGGTTTCTCCATGGGAACGATCACCGTTCCACCGGGCAGGACCGACTCCAGGAATGCCTGAAATGCCCATTCCAGGGCCTCCGGCGAACCGTAGCACTCGAGGTGTTCCAGGGCGTAGCTTGTAACCGCCGCGTGGGCCGGGGTAAGCCTGAGAAAGGTTCTGTCGAACTCATCGGACTCTATGACCGCTATTTTGCCACCGGGTCTGAAGTTACCCTGCCAGCAGTTCATGTTGCCGCCGACGAACACCGTGGGGTCAAGGCCGCACTCCTGCATTATCCAGCCAGCCATGGAGGTGGTGGTGGTTTTCCCATGGGCTCCGGCAACGGCAACTACTGTGTGGTTCAGGGAGAGTTCCGCCAGGGCTTCGCTTCTTCTGAGGAGGGGAATTCCCCTTTCCCCGGCGGCTATGAGCTCCGGATTATCCCCGGGGACAGCCGCGGAGAAAACCAGCCTCTGTATGTTATCGAGATGCTCCGGTGAGTGACCCCTTTGAACGATGATCCCGTGCTTTTCCAGGGAGAGGGACTTCTCATCCGAGGGATCTCCGTCGCAGCCGGTAACAGTGTGTCCGAGGTTCCTGTACCAGAGGGCAAGGCCGCTCATTCCAGCTCCGCAGATCCCCATCAGATGAACATTCATGATACCAGCTCCAACAGGTGACGGGATATTTGTCCCGCCGGGTCGGGGGGATAAAGGGAACCCATTGCCCTTCTCATCCCATCGAGTTCAACCGGGGTCGAGAGGAGCCGAAGCAGCAAACGGGACAGCTCACTGGGGTTGTTTCCCCCTGTGAACTGAGGATTGCCGCTCCGGCCCTCTCCGCGACGGCCGCGTTGGCCGTCTGATGGTCGTCAGCCGCGTATGGATAGGGGATGAGCACGGCGGGAAGCCCGAAGGCTGACAGTTCCGCAATTGTCTGCCCTCCGGCCCTGGCAACCGCCAGCTCCGCGGCTGAATACCAAAGTGATAGATCGTTCAGGAAGGGTTCTATAATGAGATTCCCGCTGTTCCCCCGGGCGGTGACCCTTTCCAGGTCGGTCTTTCCGCACTGAAGGAGAACGGTGATTTCACCGGGCATTTCCAGTGCCAGGTCGTTCACCGCCCTGGCCCCCTGGCTGCCACCGAGGAAAAGGACCACCGGGCGGTCCTCATCCAGCCCCAACTCCCTCCTTGCATTTGCTGTTGAATGCCTTTCAAGTGAGGCTGAGACCGGGGTGCCGGTGTTATGTGAAGGGCAGCGCAGCCCCCGCTCTCCCCCGGGAAGGCCAGTGAAGGCCACGCGGCAGAATCTGGAGGCTATACGGTTGCTTCTTCCGGGAATGGCGTTGGTGTCCAGAAGGGCGGCGGGTTTGTTAAGTATCCAGGCGGCCAGTATGGCAAAGAATGATGAATAGCCGCCGGTTCCGAGAACAGCGTCAATACGGTTCTTCTTCAGGAGTTTCAGGGCTCTTAGGAGGGAAGCGGCTGCGGTAAAGGGAAAGAGGAATTTCATTCCCCTGTCCAGCCTGGGGGGATCCATAACATGAACTGTCTCTTCCACTTCGGAATACATGATACGGTCCACCGGCCTGGGGGTGCAGGCGTAGGATACACTGAAGGAGTGACTTGCAGCATTCCCCACAGCGATGGCAGGTGCGATGTGTCCCCCGGTACCGCCGCCTGCTATGAGAAGGTTGGGCCTTTTCATTGGGACGCCCTCCCCGCCATTCCAGCCACGGTGCCGATGCATATCAGGTTGACCACCATGGAGGTGCCGCCCCAGGAAATGAGGGGCAGCGGCATTCCGGTAACAGGGACCATGCCGGTGTTAACCAGGGCATGGATGACTACACCGCATATCAGTATGGCTGAAAGACCGCTTCCGGCTATGGCTTCAAAGGCTGAGCCCGCTGCCCTGGCAATTCGCAGGAGTCCCGTGAAGAGAAGACCGAAGAGCACAAGCATCGTAAAGGTTCCGGCGAAGCCGGATTCCTCACCGATTATCGCCATTATGAAATCCGTATGGGCTTCAGGAAGGAAACCCCTTTTCTGCCTGCTCTGTCCCAGGCCCCGTCCGAAGGGCCCGCCGCTTCCAAGTGTGATCCTGGCCTGGATCGGCTGGTAGTTGTCGTCCTGTTCAAGGCTGTTCCCGTTGAATACCGCCTGTATCCTGTCCAGCTGGTAATCGTCCCGGACAAGCACGGCGGAGAAACCCACCACCAGAAGAATACCTGCCAAGAGCAGTATGTGGGTGAACCTCGCCCCGCCCACGAAGAGAACCGCCATCATTACCATTACGGTAAAGGCGGTGCCGGACAGGTCCGGCTGAAGCATGGTGAAAATGCTGGGAACGAGGGCAAGGGAGGCGATGAGGAGCACCCCTGGGAAACTGCGTATGTCCACCGTTGTCCGGGAGATGAGCAATGCCGCAAGAAGAACGAATCCGAACCTGAGGAAGTCCGCCGGAAGCACCCTGATACCGAGATTCAGCCAACGGACGGAACCGTTGATCTCCGGGGCGAACCTGGTTTCGGCAAGGACCAGTGTGGCAACAACCGCCAGGAAACTGAGGACATAGATCGGAAGGGCGGCTTTCCTTATCAGGGCCAGGGCGCCCTGGAGGCAATGAAGGCCGCCGCCAGTCCTATGGCTACCCTGACCAGGTGATCCCTGAGATAGGTGGTATGCGAACCGGTCTCCAGCATTGAATAGAATGAGCTTGCTGAGCCAACGGCGAGTATTCCCACCACCAGAATCACCGAAGTAGTTATCAGGAGCGTGTTCCTTGCCCTCAGAGCACCGGCGTTCATGAAAACCTCCCGGTTATCCTTCTGAAGTGCTCGCCGCGCTCTTCGAAATTCCTGTATCGGTCGAAGCTGGCGCAGCCCGGTGAGAGAAGGACGGTGTCTCCCGGCGCGGAATCCCTGAAGGCTATCTCAGCGGCCTCCTCAAGATCGTCGGTCACCACCGAAGGCACCGTTCCAGCCCACTGTTCCCCCAGGGAACCGCCGTCGGCTCCAAAGAGGACAAGAAGCTTCACCCTCTCCCTTATCAGTTCTGAAAGGACCGAGTAATCACTGTTCTTGGCCAGGCCGCCGGCGAGAAGTATCACATCGCCGTGAAAGCTCTCCAGGGCAACCCTGAGGGAGTCGATGTTAGTCGATTTCGAGTCGTTCACCCAACTTGCCCCGTTTATCGTTCCCAGCTCTTCCAGCCTGTGGGGTACCCCCCGGAAGGAGGCGAGCAGGTCGGACATGCCGGCTGGATCGATCCCCAGGGAAGCCCCATGCAGATCACCGCAAGGGCATTTGCAACATTGTGTCTGCCGGGAAGTGAAAGTTGTTCGCCCTTTATAACAGCAGTTTCCCGGGAGCCGTCCCTGTAGCGAAGGATTCCGGATCCATCCAGCCAGGCACCGGCAGAGACCCCTTCAAGGAGGGAGAAGTAAAGCACTCTACCCCGCGGAGCCTTTCTGTAGGGGACGAGGAGCGGGTCGTCGAGGTTCAGTACCGCGGTATCCTCCGGGCGCTGGTTCATGAATATCCTTGCCTTGGCGTCGCCGTAGTTCTTCATTGTTCCGTGCCTGGCAAGGTGATCCGGCGTGAGGTTCAGAAATGCCGCGGAGCGGACCCTGAGATCAACGGCGGATTCCAGCTGATAGCTGCTCAGCTCAACGGCGAACACCGATGCTTCAGGGTGGTCCACCACCGCGTCGCACAGGGCATATCCCATGTTTCCTGCCACCACGGCGCCGGAATATTCTTCGGTACCCCTCAGAAGATGCCCCAGCCACTCGACGGTGGTGGTCTTGCCGTTGGAGCCGGTTACACCCAGAATGTCCGCTTCGGTAGCGGCAAAGGCAAGTTCGATTTCCCCCACCAGGGGACTCCCGCACGGTTTGCCGCGTCGGTGACCGGAGAGACCGGAGGGATGCCCGGGCTCATGACCAGCATGGAAAGACCCTTCATTTCCCCGGGGGAGGGATCGCCGGTGAAAAGGCTGGTCACATGTGGAGGCTTCACCGCTTCAGGGGACCCGTCGAAACCCGTGACAGAATATCCCCGGAGGGCCAGAAGCCTGGCAGCGGCGGCGCCGCTCCTGCCCATTCCGGCCACCCCTGCCCTTCTTCCCTTTCCCGACGGGATATTCTTCATTTTCCTACCTTATCTTGAAGGTGCTCAGGCCAAGGAGGGCAAGTATCGCCGCAATGATCCAGAAGCGGACCACCACCTTGCTCTCTGCCCAGCCCAGGAGTTCGAAATGATGATGGATCGGAGCCATCCTGAAGACCCTTCTGCCGGTCCTTTTGAAATGGGACACCTGTATCATCACGCTGAGGGCTTCCGCCACGAACACTCCTCCCACAAGGGCAAGAAGAAGCTCGTTCCTGGTAACCACCGCCATGGAGCCTATGGCCCCTCCAAGGGCCAGTGATCCGGTATCCCCCATGAATACCTCCGCCGGTGTGGCATTGTACCAGAGGAACCCCAGGCAGGCCCCCACCGCCGCACCTGCGAAAACGAATACCTCTCCCACACCGGGCAGATGGGAGAACTGGAGATAGGATGCGAAGTTGGCGTGGCCCAGGAAATAGGCAAGTGCGCCGAAGGCCAGTATGGAGATCAGGCTTACACCGGTTGCCAGGCCGTCCAGTCCGTCGGTGAGGTTCACCGCGTTGGAGGTGCCTGTGATCACCAGTATCACAAGAAGGATGTAGAAAACTCCCAGATCCAGCCTGAGGCTCTTAAAGAAGGGAACCGTGGTCTCGGAGGAAAGGATGGTGATCTCCTGGTCCCCGCTCTCAAGGTCCACTATCCGCACCGAGGGGGTGTAACTGAGGGGAACGCCCTCGGAGGATGGCTGGGGTGGAGTATTGAAAAGCCATATTCCCACTATGATCCCCAGGGCGATCTGACCTGCCAGCTTGTACCTTCCAACGAGACCCTTCGAGGAATGCTTCACCACCTTGAGATAGTCGTCAAGAAGGCCTATGAGACCCATCCAGACCGTGGAGGTGAGAACCACCAGAATGGCGGTGCTGTCCAGCCTGCCCCAGAGAAGGACAGGAAAAAGGATGGAAAGAAGGATGATCAGACCTCCCATGGTGGGAGTTCCCTGTTTCTTCAGGTGGGTGGAGGGGCCGTCGTTCCTGACTTCCTGGCCAATCTGCCTGCTCCTGAGGAAGCTGATTATCCTTCCTCCGAAAATGAAGCTCACCAGCATGGCGGTAAGGGTGGCGCCGGCGGCCCTGAAGGTTATGTAGCCGAAGAGGTTGAAAAAGGTTGTGGCCTCTCGAAGGGGATAAAGCAGCCAGAAAAGCATCAGAAACCCTCCTTCTTCAGTCCGTCCACTACCCTTGAAAGACCCATGGAATTGCTTCCCTTCACAAGTACCGAGCATCCCGGGATGGCTACCTCACGTAGGGCCTCCAGGGCTTCTTCGGCGTTCTCGCAGTTTATGTATCCCTCTGATCTCATCTGTCCGGCGGCCTCCCGATAACAGCCGCCCACGAGGATCAGTCTGGAATAGCCCAGCTCCTCGGCGGTGGAAAGGGCCTCCATGTGGCATTCAAGTGAATCCCGGCCCAGTTCCAGCATATCGCCCAGGAGGGCGATCCTGGGGGGGCTGAATCCCGAGGCCACACTGTGAAGACAGGCGGAGGTTGATTCAGGATTGGCGTTGTAGCTTTCGTCGATCACCGTAATACCGTCTATGTTGAGTATCTGTCCCCTGCCGGGTGAAGGCTTCAGGTCCGCTATTGCATCGGCGGCGTCCATGGGATCCACACCCATCCGCTGGGCGAAGGCCATGGCTACCAAGGCGTTGTTAAGGTTATGCCTGCCCGGGTAACCCAGGAAAAGGTCTATGTTCCATGGCATGGCCCTGCCCTGGTCCAGCCAGCAATCCCCCCCGGCCCGTGATGATTATCTCCAGCTCCCGCTCCTCCGCCGCCCGGTAGAGTATGTCCTCCCCGGAGGGAATAACGGCTATGCCGCCCTTTTCCGTGGTCTGGATAAGTTCGGACTTAGCGGCGGCTATCTCGTCACGGGATCCGAAAAACTCTATGTGCGCCCTGCCTATGTTGGTAATAAGGCAGTGGTTATGCCTGGCGGCCCAGCCCAGCCTCAGCAGTTCACCGGGATGGTTCATTCCCATTTCCAGGACCAGGAATTCCGTATCCTTCCCGGTGTTGAGCAGTGTAAGGGGAAGACCCAGGTGGTTGTTCAGATTTCCCGGGGTCTCACCCACCTGATAATGACAGGACAGTGCGGCGGCCACCATTCTTCTGGTGGTTGTCTTGCCGCTGGAACCGGTTATTCCAACCACGGGATAACGCATGGTATCCCTGGCCCAGGAGCCCGCCTCCAGCAGAGCCTCCTCAACGCTGTCCACCTCCAGTATGGGCCCTGTAAAACCGTCCCTGGAGACCACGGCGGCGCCCCTGCACCAAGAACATCGGCCACATAGCGGTGGCCGTCGGTGTTCCTTCCAGGCAGGGCAAAGAAGAGGGTGCCCCTTCCCGCTTTCCTGGAATCTATGATGGCCTGATCGAAAAGGTATTCCTCAGGGGCGGGACATCCAAGCCTTGCCGCCAGACCTATCAGTGAACGCAATTGAAACCCCTTTCTTTCAGTGCCTCGGCCGCATGCTCCCTGTCATCGAAATGTATCTTTTTTTGGCCCAGTATCTGATAGTCTTCATGGCCCTTGCCGGCTATGATCACCACATCCCCCGGTGAAGCGGCTTCAACGGCCCTGTGGATGGCCCTTTTTCTGTCGGGCTCCACCTCTATCGAGGTTCCCGGCGGGATTCCTCGAAGAATGTCCTGGATGATGCTTTTCGGGTCTTCGGTCCGGGGGTTGTCGCTGGTTACGATCACCACATCCGCCTCCCTGGCGGCGATACCTCCCATGATCGGCCTTTTGCTTGAATCCCTGTCCCCGCCGCATCCGAAAACGGCAATGAGCCTTCCCCCGGCTATGCTACGTCCCTGGGATAGAACACTTTCGAGGGCATCCGGGGTGTGGGCATAATCAACGGCCACAAGGAAATCCTGGCCCAGGCTCACGGCTTCCATCCTTCCGGGTACACCCTGGAAGGACTCAAGGGCCTCAGCGCATTTTTCAGGGGACAACCCGAGGGTGACACCGGCGGCCACGGCGCCGGCGGCATTGTAGACATTGAACCGTCCAGGTGCCGGGATAATTACTTCTATGGTGCTGCCCGGCGTATTCAGTGTAAAGGTGGAGCCGCGTATATCGGTTTTCGCCCGGCTGATGCGGAAGGTGTCTTCCGGTCTTTCTCCGAAGGTGATGGCGCCTGGTATGTCAGGCCAGCCCGGGGCGTATGACCCCACGATGGCACTTCCACGGTCCTTTAGAAGGAGGAACAGCTTCTTCTTCGTTTCCAGGTACTCATTCATGTCCCTGTGAAAGTCCAGATGATCCTGGGAAATGTTCGTGAAAAGGGCTATGTCGAACCGTACGCTGCTCACCCGGTTCAGGGCCAGTGCGTGGCTTGATACCTCCATCACGCAGGCCTCGTCGCCTCCGTCGGCCATTATTCTCATATAGCGGGCCACTTCCAGGGAGTCCGGAGTGGTTACCGATGCTTCCATGGGCCTTCCCCCGGCCACATGGCCAACCGTGCCCATTATTCCAGTACCGGTTCCGTTCTTTTCAAGGATCCACCTCAGCATGTGGGCTGTGCTTGTCTTGCCGTTGGTCCCTGTTATTCCCGCCGTTCTCAGCTCCATCCAGGGGTTGTGGAAGAACTCGGCTGACACCCTGGCAAGGAGTTCCCTGTTGTTGCCGGAGGGATTGACAAGGATTCCGTGCACCTCAGGAATGCTCACCGGCCTTTCGGTAACCACCGCCCGGGCACCGGCTTCCAGTGCCCTTTGAATGTAGGTGTGACCATCGGATGAGAACCCCTTTATCGCCACGAAAAGCCCCCCGGGGGAAACCCGCCGGGAATCGTTTGTTATGTCGGTGATCTGAAGGCCGGCCAGGTTCTCTGGAACGCTAACGGCGGTGTTTTTGAGTATTTCTTTGAGATTCATTCCCATGGTTCACCCCCGTCGGCCAGCATGTCATCACAGGAAAGTGGCGCTCCAAGGGCGATCTCCGGGGATGTGGCCATAACTCCCGCCACTATCCTCTGAAAGACCGGGGCCGCCAGGGCGCTGCCCCACCGGTACTCCATATCCGGCTGGTCAAAAACCACAACGGCAACCAGCTGGGGGAGTCCGCCGGGACCATTCCGGCGAAGCCGCTGAGATATCCATCCTGCACAAGCCTCTCGGCGGTGCCTGTCTTTCCGGCGACGGTTACACCGGGGATCGCCGCGGAGGAACCCGTTCCGTTCTCCACCACATCCTGAAGCACCCTTCTCACCGCAGCGGCGGTTCCCGGGAAACCACCCTTCTGGACGGTGACTGTGCCAGGGGTCTGAACACCCCCTCTTCAAGGACCGCCCTCACCAGACGGGGTCTTCTGAGTACTCCGCCGTTGGCTATGGCACCGTAGGCCATGGCAATCTGAAGGGGGGTAACGGAAACCTCCTGCCCGATGGCAAGGTTTGCCCTTGAAAGGCCGGACCACCGTGAGGGTTCGGGAAGGACGCCCCCCTGCTCCCCGGGGAAGTCCACCCTGGTTTCTCTCCCAGGCCGAAGGCCCGGCAGTACTCATAGAATTCCGAATCCGGTATCCTGTCGGCGAGCTGGATGGTGCCCACATTGCTTGAATGGGAAATAACTCCGGTGAGGTCCAGGAATTCGCCTATGGGATGGCTTTCGTGTATGCGGTGGCCGAACAGCTCAACATAGTTCTGCCTGCAGTCGAATGAATCCGCAAGGACGGCGTATCCCCCGTCCAGCCCGGCGGCCAGGGTGATCGTTTTGAATACCGAGCCCGGTTCGTGGGTGCTCTGTACACAGTGATTCCTGGCCAGGGAGCCGTCTTCGTTGAAGACGGGATAGCTGGCCATTGCGAGAACATCCCCCGTGGCCGGGTCGAGGAGCACCGCCGCGGCCCATTCAGACCCGGAGTATTCCACCGCCGCTTCAAGTTCACGCTGGGCGATCTCCTGGTATCTGGCGTCGATGGTGAGCTGCAGGTCCCGCCCGTGGATCGGAGGAATGTTCTCGGCCTCGTTATCGATGGATGTAAAACGGCTCCAGGCGCTGGCCTGATAGAAGCTTTCACCATCGGTGCCCTGGAGGATGTCCTCCATCTGGTATTCCAGACCCTGGGAGCAGTTATCGTTATGGGTGCCTATCACCGGCGCATGGAAGGCCCCATGGGATACATCCTGCTGGTAACGAAAACGCAGTCCACATACCGGGACATGGAACCGATAACCCCGGCGGCGAACTCCCAGGGGACATTCCCGGCGATAATCTGATTTCCACCGGCGGGTTCAAGGGGAAGGGGGCTGTGAGGTAATCACCTAGCATGAGGGCGAAGGAATCCACTTCTGATACCTTCTCAGGGGGAACCATTGGCCAGTAGACCGAGAAGGAAGCCTCGGTGAGATTCCCCGCCAGAAGGTAGCCGTTCCTGTCGGTGATCTCCCCCCTTCTGGCCTGAACCTGGACCCTTATGGTCTGGTGGCGGTCAGCCCTGGTGCGGTACTCCCGGTGGTGCATTATCTGAATGCCGGCAAGCTTGGCGGTAATGAGCAGGAGGAACACGCAGGAGACCACCATGAGCAGACCGATCCTGGCGGAGACCCTGTCGAGGCAGGTAACATTCTCCCTCATCTCACCGCCTCCAGGAGCATGAAGTTTTCAAGGGGAAGCGGCGCAAGCCCGAGATGCCCGCCTGCCTCCCGGAGCCTGGGGGGCGATTCAAGGGCGGCTATACGGCTAATGAGGGCCTGTCTGGTTCTCTGGAGGCTGTCCTGCCTGGCGGATTCCACGGTGTATTCCACCGATGCGGCCACATAGAAATTCCTTGTAACGAGCTGGGCTATGAAGACGAACATTACTCCGATTGCAAGAATCAGTGCGAAGCGCTTCCAGTAGCGGGTCACAGCCTCACCCCCAGTCTGAGCCTGGCGCTTCGCGCCCTTCCGTTCTCCCTTTTTCCTCCCTGGACGGCAGCAGCAGGGCGGGTCGAACTGGGTGAAACGTGGATCGTCCCTGAAGTGAAGCTTTATCATCCTGTCTTCCAGTGAATGGAATGTGAGCACAGCTATCCTGCACCCTGGAGCGGTCCACAGATGCATATCACCAAGGAGGGTTTCGAGATGCTCCAGTTCCCTGTTCACATGGATGCGAAATGCCTGAAAGACCCTGGAAAGGGGTTTGACCGGGTTGCCCCGGACGGCGGTCTTCACCGCGGCTGCAAGCTCGCCTGTGGTGACCGGCCCCCTGTTTTCTTTATCTCCCTGGCGATCACCCTGGACCTGCCCTCTTCGCCGAACCTGTAGATGATGTCGGCTATCTGTTTCTCGGTGAGTTTCTTGAGAAGGGCGGAGACCGGCTCTCCCAGGGATGTGTCAAAGCGCATGTCCAGGGGGCCATCGGTCCTGTGGGAAAAGCCCCTTTCCGGATCATCAAGCTGCATGGAGCTCAGTCCGAGGTCGAAAAGAGCGGCGGAGGCCATGGGAAAACCATGTTCCTCCATCACCGGGGGAATGCCTGTATAGCTCCCGGTGAATACCCTTACATTTGAACCTTTGAACCTTTCCCGGAGTGCATCCGCCGCCTGGGGGTCCCTTTCAAAGGCCAGCACCGGTGATTCCGGAAATGCACTGGAAAGAAGTGCCGTGTGTCCCCCGCCTCCGGAGGTGCCGTCCACTACCGTACCGGCGGAAGCCCCCTGAGATACTCTACTATCTCCCGGGGCATTACCGGTTTGTGACCAGGTTCCGTCAAAGCGCTCCCTACAGAGGCAGATCAAGATCCTCGGCGATATCCTCACATGAAAGCTCTGAGCTGTTGATGTACTCGTTGTATCTCTCCGGCTGCCAGAGCTCCATAGTGTCGAACTGACCAAGGAACAAAACCTCGCCTGTTATACCCGCTTTATTTGCCAGTTCAGCGGGAATTGAGATTCGTCCCTGGGAATCAACACTGACGGCCTTCAGGTTCTGGGCAAGGCTTCTGTAGAGATAACGGGTGGTTTTGCTGCTGCGGGACAGCGAGAGTAGTTTCTCTTCCAGTTCCTGCCACCTCTGGGCGGGATAAAGAACCAGACAACCCTCCATACCCACGTTCAGATACAGGTCTTCCGCTGTAAGCTGCCTTCTGAACTGGGCTGGAACGCTGACTCTCCACTTGTCATCCAGAGTGTGAATGTGTGTGCCGATGAAAGCCGCCATACTGTTCCCCTTCCGCAGCTATCATTAACCCACTTTATCCCACTGTCAACCCACTACTCCCCATTTCATCCCACTATCATTTTTTCGCAACAAGAAGCAGGGCCCGGAACAGGCCCTGTACGGATACTCTATTATGTTTTATGTCAATGGTTTACATTATGTTTTGTCGTCGTAGTAATACTTGTAACGGTATGAGTAATATGTGTAGGAGGTATAGGTACGAACGGGATCGAAATCATTGATCACCGCTCCGGCAAGATGAGCTCCGGAACGCTGCAGTTTCTGCCACACACCCTGAACCACCTTCTGCTGAACCCTTCCGCAGCGGCTGACAAGTATCACGGTGTCAACATTGGGGGCTATGGATACCGCGTCGGTGACCACCGCCGCCGGGGGGCTGTCTATTATGAGGAGGTCGCACTGCTCTGAAAGGATCTGAAAGAGGTTCCTTCGAATGGCCGCCTCGATTATCTCCGAGGGATTGTGGGGTATGTGGCCGCTGCATACAGCTGAAAGGCCATCTATTCCCGTTTTTCTCACAACCTCCGCAAGCTCGGCCTTCCCGGCCACCAGTTCGGAAAAACCCGGTTTTCTCTGGAATCCGAAGATCTTGTTCACCATGGGCCGCCTGAGGTCGCAGTCCAGTAGAATGACACTCCTGCCCGCCTGGGCTTCGGCGACGGCAAGGTTGGCGGAGATGCTGGATTTTCCCTCCTGGGGACCGGAACTGGTTACCAGTATGGTTTTCATGGGCTGGTCCGGCCTGGTGAATGAGAGACTCGTCCTCAGATCTCTGATCGCCTCGGAGTTGGGGATTTCGGGTTCTCTATTATGGAAAGGACTATGCTGCCCCTGTCTGTTCTCACCTGGAATCTGGGGATCACCCCGATAAGGGGAATGCCGAATTTTTCCAGATGCTCAGGGCTTCGAACGGTGCTGTCCATCTGGTTCAGGAGGAAAACCAGGCCGATACCCGCCGCCAGGCCCACGAGTATTCCCATGATGAGGTTGCGTCTTGTTGTGGGTCTTATCATGCCCCCGGGCAGGGCGGTGTCGACTATGGTGACATTGCCCATCTGGCCAACCTCAGCTATGCGGACCTCTTCGAACCGGGTTCTCAGAAGTATGTAGATGTTTTCATTGACCTGTCTGTTCCTCTCAAGGGAAACCAGCTCGTACTGATGCTGGGGAAGTCGGGAAAGACCTTCGGACAGCTCCTGGACGATACTGGAAAGGGCTCGTTCCCTGGCGAGACTTGACCTGTACTCACCCTCGGCGGAGGCCATTGCGGTGACGAGATTCTCCACTCCCCTTTCCGGATCCCCGGGGTAGTCCATCCCGGGAAGGGCGGCGATGGCGGCAGCAAGTTCTTCCTGTCTGGTGGCGATGCGCTGTTCAATGGCTGCCACGGGATCGGAATCTGGAGAGGCGCCCTGGGAGAGAAGGGCGGCCCTTGCACCCTCGTAGCCTGCCAGGTCGCTCTGAATGCTTCTGATGTATTCGCTGTTGGCGTTGATCATGTCAAAGGCGATGCGGTCCCTCTGGGCGCCCAGGAGGGTGGCGAGATGGTCCCGCCTTACCCTTGCGGCCTCGGCGTTGGTGGCGGCGGTCCGCATCTGGGTCTCAAAGCTGGCCAGATCGTTGATGAGATTCCGGGTCTCGGTGTCTATATCGGTGATATCGTTGCTCTCCTTGAAATCAAGAAGGGCTTCCTCGGAGTACTCCAGCTGTGCCGCCATCTGCTCAAGCTGCTCTTCCAGGAAAGCCTTACCTCCCTGTTCTCTCCACGGGCCTGACGCTGGTTCCAACGGTAGTAGACATGGAGCACCAGGTTGGTTATCACCGCCGAGGCCTCGGGGCTGTAACCTGTTCCCGTGAGAACGAAAAAGTCGGTGTCCTTGATCCAGCTTACGGAGACCCTGCCCTGGGCAATTCCCACTATGCCGTTCCTTATGTACTGCCTTTCCGGAACATTTCCGCTGAACAGTATAGAGATGAGGCTGTCGGAGTCGGGGGAATGAAGAACGGAATCGGCAACCTGCTCAGCCATTGCCCGGCTGTTTATGAGATGGATCTGGTCGTTCCTTATGGCGTCCATCTGGAACCAGGAGGTGCCGGGCATGTCCAGGGTCCTGGCCATGCTGTTGTCGCTGGCGTAGATGAAGGTTGAGCTGGAGCTGTAGACTGGTGTGGTGGTCCGGTTGACGTATCCCGCCGCCAGAAGACCGGCAAGAACGAAGGCAAGAATTATCCATTTGCCCCGGCGGAGCATCCAGAGATAGTAACTGAGATCGATGGACTCTTCTTCCCTGGGGTCGAAGCTGTCCGGATAACCGCCTGGGGTGTTCGGGTTCATGTGCGGCTCATTACCCAGATCACGTTTGCCATGATAAGTATCTTGTAGGTGAAATCCACCACATCCTTCCACCACTCATAGCTGGAAACCCTTACATAGACCGTTGCGTTGGGTTCCATTTCCGGCAGGGGGCCGCCTTCGCCACGGAGGTATTCGGAGAGATCGTAATCGATCTCCAGACCGGTGGAGATAATTCGGATCGAGGAGAGATCCGCGTCTGCCAGGGGACCTCCAGCGGCGGAAAGGGCACCACGGAGGTCGGAGTCCCAGGGGATGTAGTGAAGCCCCGGATTCCTCACCTGCCCCCAGACATTCACCGGCATGGTAATTTCATCGGAATCGATGCCGGTCACCGCGTAGTCCCCGGCGGCGAAGGCCGACAGGGCAATGACGATCAGCACCACAGAGGGCAAACTCACGCCTTGAACACCTTTTCCTTCCCCGTGGAAACACCGACACAGGCGTTCCTGGTGTCAACCACAATATTGCTGTTTTCCACTATCCATTGATAATCATAGCAGTCGTGGTTGGTTATGACAACGGCGCAGTCATACCCCGAAAGGGTCTCGGAGGTTAGCTCCACCGACCTTGGCTGAAGGTCGGTCTGCCTGGTGGTGGGGGGTATTGATGGGATGTAGGGTCGTTGTAGTAAACATCGGCGCCCCTTTCAAGGAGTTTCTTCATTACCTTGAGGGATGGGGTCTCCCGGTAATCGTCGATGTTGGGCTTGTAGGCCATTCCCAGTATGAGGATCCTGCTTCCATTAACGGATTTCCTTGCGCTGTTCAGGGCTTCCCCGATACGCTCCACCACATACTCGGGCATTGAGGTGTTGATCTCTCCGGCCAGTTCGATGAACTTGGTGGGCATCTCGAACTGGTGGGCCTTCCAGGTGAGATAGAAGGGGTCGATGGGTATGCAGTGTCCGCCGAGGCCCGGGCCGGGATAGAAGGGGGTGAAGCCGAATGGTTTCGTTGCGGCGGCGTTTATCACCTCCCATATGTCTATTCCCATTCCCTGGGCCAGCACCTTCAACTCGTTCACCAGGGCGATGTTAACCGCTCTGTATGTGTTCTCCATTATCTTGGCCATTTCCGCGACCTCGGGAGAACTCACTGGGACTATGTTGTCTATGGCGAAGGAGTAAATCGCAACGCTGGCCTCGGTGCAGTCCGGTGTTAGGCCGCCAACGAGCTTCGGGATGGTGCGGGTGGCGTATTTCTCGTTGCCGGGGTCCTCCCTTTCCGGGGAGAATGCCAGGTGAAAATCGGTTCCCGCCTTCATTCCGCTCTCTTCAAGGACAGGAAGCATCTCCTCCCTGGTGGTGCCGGGATAGGTGGTGGACTCAAGTATCACCACCTGACCCTGTTGAAGGTATCTGGTTATCTCCCTGCATGAGTTGATGACATAGCTGAGGTCCGGCTGACGGCTCAGTCCCAGGGGTGTAGGGACGGCGATAATTATGGCATCGGCACCGGTGAGGACGGAAAAATCGGTGGTGGCCTTCAGCCTGCCGGTATCCATGGCCTGGGTGATCCTGGAATCGGGGAAGTGCTTCAGATAACTTTTTCTCTTTTCAAGGAGCTCCGGTTTCGTCGGGTCCACATCCACACCAAGAACAGGGCATCCCCCCAGAGCGAATTCCATGGCCAGGGGAAGGCCCACATAACCAAGGCCTATCACGCCGATAACCGGTTTCTCCCTGCCGGCCATCCTTTCGGTGAAGGCGCTCATTTCTCGCCTCTTCCTATCCCGTGGTAGGTGAACCCCATCTTCCTGAGGGTTTTGGGGTTCCATATGTTGCGGCCGTCGAAGATCACCCTGCGCTTAAGGGCTTCACCCATCCGCTCGAAATCAGGTTCCCTGAACTCGGTCCATTCGGTGACGAGAAGCAGAGCGTCTGCGCCCTCCAGGGCATCATATCCCGAATCGCAGAACTCGATAGAGTCCCCCAGTATGCTTTTTGCGTAATCCATGGCCTCGGGGTCATAGGCCTTCACAACGGCACCCCTGTCAAGGAGGTCCCTTATTATCACCAGGGAGGGCGCTTCCCGCATGTCATCGGTGTTGGGCTTGAAGGACAAACCCCACAGGCAGAAGGTCTTTCCGGAAAGGTCCTCGCCGAACTCGGATGCTATCTTTTTCCCCAGCAGCCGCTTCTGTTCGGCATTCACCGAGGTTACCGCCTCGAGGATGTCGAGGTGGTAGCCATACTGGTCTGAGGTGCGCCTGAGGGCGTTCACATCCTTGGGAAAACAGCTGCCTCCATAGCCCACACCGGGAAAGATGAAATGGGGCCCTATCCTCCTGTCGCTTCCGATACCCCTTCGGATATCCTGAACATCGGCCCCCACCACATCGCAGAGATTGGCTATCTCGTTCATGAAGCTGATCTTCGTTGCAAGGAGGCTGTTCGCCACGTACTTGGTGAGTTCGGCGGATCTGTTGCTCATTATGTAGATGGGATTGTTGGTCCGTACGAAGGGACGGTAGAGTTCCCTCATCACATCGGCCACCTCTTCACTGCAGGTTCCCACCACGACCCTGTCGGGCTTCATGAAGTCGTCGATGGCGGCCCCCTCCTTAAGGAACTCGGGGTTGCTCACAACATCCACCCTGAACTCGGTGTATTTCCTGACCTCATCCCTTACCAGCTCGGCGGTGCCAACGGGAACGGTGCTCTTGTTAATCACTATCCTGGGGCCATCCATGGCCTTGCCTATGTCCGCAGCCACGGCCAGGACATGCTGGAGGTCGGCGCTGCCGTCTTCGTCGGGGGGTGTGCCCACGGCGATGAATATTATGCCGCTCTTCCTCACCGCTCCACCGGTGTCAGTGGAGAAGAAAAGTCGTTTTTCCTTTACATTCCGTTCTATAAGAACATCCAGACCGGGTTCGTATATCGGAAGGATACCCTTCTCCAGCCCGGCTATCTTCTTCTCGTCCTTGTCCACGGAAATAACGGTGTTACCCATTTCCGCCAGGCATGCCGCCGCCACGAGACCGACGTATCCGCTTCCGACCACTGCTATTTTCATTCGGTATCTCCTCTGTACATGGGGAGTAGTGAAGACTGTGTCCTGCCAGCCGTACAAGCTCTGCGAAGGCATGAGAATATCAAAAAATGACGCTTCTGTAAAGTAAGAGCGGGGATAATAGCAGCTACAGAAGGTGTCGCAGGTCGCCCTCCCGCCTGGTCAGCTCCTTCAGGTCCATCAGTTCCGCCCACATCATGGTGAACTTTCTGGAAACACCCAGCACCTCCCGGAGTTCCCCCGGTCGGAATCCCCGATCCTGGAAGGCCTTCCTTGCCATTTCTCCGGCCCGGATAAGCATTCCCGGGGTGGTTACCAGTTCCCCGGAGAGCCTGAGCAGGATCCCCCGGTGAACAAGACCCTCGATATCCTCCCGGCGCCTGGCCTCCTCCGGGGAACCGTAACCCTGGAAACCGGCCTTTTCCACATCGGTGACTATTCGCCTGGCAAGGGCTTCGGTCTCACCCTGGAGTTCACCGGGAAAGTCGCTAAGGGCAAGGAACTCTCCCCTTCTGTTTACCTCACCCCTTTCCTCAAGGTCAGCGAGGCAGAAGCGAATGGCCCAGACCGGTGTTTCCCCTGGAAGCTGCCTTGCCAGCCTGGCGGCTGGCAGCCCGGGGCTAAGGGGAACGTTCCTGTGCACCGTGGCAATACTGCCCAGTATCTTCCTTTCCAGATCCTGAACCGCAGCGGTGAGGATCAGCTTCTCAGATTTTCCTTCACCGGAGGCAACCGCCCTTCCCTGTTCAACAAGGGAATTCACCGCGGTCCTGAGTTCCGATGGCTCCACACCTGTGGAGGCAAGGAAGCCCGGTATCTCGATGTAGTTCCCCTGCCGGTCCTCCATGGTTTCAAAGAGAATGTCCTCAAGGTCGCCGTGGGAGAGAAGGTCGAGGTGTTCCAGCCTTGTTTCCCTGAACCTGGCCCTGACCTTTCTTGTGTCGGCGTCGAGTATTACACCGCCGCCTATGGTGGTCACCGGGGAATACCTTCTGATGACGAACCTGTCTCCGGGCATTGCCACCACCGGGTGCTCAAGCTGAAAGTGAACGTAGCCGGTTTCACCCCTGAGGAGCGGCTTACCCTCCACCGGTATGGCCCGGGCCATTACCTCGGCGGTGCCCACATGGAAACGGACCCTCTGTCTGTGGATGAGGTCCACATTACCCGGAAGCATGGTGCATGTGGTGTCCAGACTGGTCGGGGTCTTCAAAAAGCCCGGTTCACCCGCCACGCTTCCCCGGTGAACATCCTCCTTTCGAAGCCCGGTGAGGTTCAGTGCGATCCTGTCTCCGGCAAAGCCCTCCGGAGCATTCCGGTTTTCGTTCACACCCAGCTCACGGAGCCTGAACTGCTTTCCAACGGGCTGTATCTCAAGGGTGTCACCGGTACGAACAACCCCTGAGAGACCGGTTCCGCAGATGATGGTCCCGAAACCCTTCAGTGTGAATATCCTGTCAACCGGCATCCTGAACCGGCCCTCGGAGCTTTTCAGCGAGATGGAATCGGCCATCTCGTAGAGGGCTTCCTTCAGCTGATCCAGACCGTAACCGGTTTTCGCGGAAACCCTTATGATGGGAGCGTCCTCGGCGGGGGTTCCGGTGAGGGCTTCCCTGACCTCCTCCTGTGCCAGTTCGATGAGGTCTTCGTCCACGAGGTCGCACTTCGCCAGGGCCACTATTCCCCTGTTGACCTCAAGAAGCCTCAGAATGTCCAGGTGCTCCCTTGTCTGGGGCATGACCCCCTCGTCGGCGGAAACCACCAGAAGGAAGCAGTCCACCGTGGAGACCCCGGCAACCATGGTCCTGACGAATTTCTCGTGGCCGGGAACATCAATGAAGGAGATGGATCGATGGTTATCTCCCTTCATGAAAACATAGCCCAGTTCAATGGTAATTCCCCTTGCCTTCTCTTCCTTCAGACGGTCGGGGTCCTTGCCGGTGAGGGCCAGCATGAGGGTGCTCTTGCCGTGGTCGATGTGCCCGGCGGTTCCAATGATCAGCCCCAAAGCTCACCTGCCCTTTCGGTGATAAGCCCGGACAGAACAGCATCAAACTCCCCGGGAACCCCACGGAGGTCGAGCTTCAGGCGGCGGTCCTCCACCCTGGAAGCCACCGCCGGGGAAGAAAGGCGCAGGGCCCGGGCCAGTGACTCCGGGTCGGGACAGGCAAGGGAAAGACCGGCGGAGGGAATGGAAAAGTCCGGAAGGCTTCCGCTACCCACATATCCGCTCATGCTTTCAACCGAGGCGGAACATCCAGGGGGAAGGGAAAGGGTTTCGGCGATCCTTTCAGCCCTGTCGGCGAGCTCGCCTGCCGGAACGGAGAAGGAGCGGTAAACCGGGTGATGGGAGGCAATGTAGTCGGCGCCCTCGAGAAACACCCTTAGGGAGGCCTCAAGGGCGGCTATGGTAAGCTTGCCCACTCGAAGGGCCCTTGCAAGGGGGTGTTTCCTTATGATGGAGAGATACTTCTCCCTTCCAAGTATGATACCGGACTGGGGCCGCCTATCAGCTTGTCTCCGGAGCAGGTGACCACATCGGCACCGGTTTCGATGCTCTGAACGATGGTGGCTCCGCCGGGATCCCGAAACGGTCCAGGGGGACCAGACTGCCGGCGCCGAGGTCGTCTATCACCGGTATACCGTGCTCCCGCCCCAATGCCACCAGTTCCTCCAGTTCCACCTCTCCGGTGAAACCCTTTATTCGATAGTTGGAGGGGTGTACCCTGAGGATCGCCGCGGTGTTATCGGTTATGGCGTTCCTGTAGTCCTTCAGGTGGGTTCTGTTGGTACAGCCCACCTCTACCATGACGCAGTTGCTCTGCTTCATCACATCGGGGATCCTGAATGCTCCGCCTATCTCCACCAGCTGCCCCCTGGAAACGATGACCTCCCGGCCCGCCGCCATTGCGGAAAGCACCAGAAGGGTTGCCCCGGCATTGTTGTTCGCAACGGTGGCCGCCTCGGCGCCGGTGAGTGCCTTCACCAGTGCCTCCACATGCTCGTCTCGGTTGCCCCTGCGGCCGGTTTCCCTGTTCCACTGCAGCACGGAATAGCCCGAGGCCACCCGGTGCACCGCCTCCACCGCCGCCGGGGGAAGGCTTGCCCTGCCCAGGGCGGTGTGCAGGACCACCCCGGTGGCATTGATCACCGACTCCATTGAGGGCCTTGCCAGGAAAAGCCCTATCTCCACGGCCCTCTCAACGATTGCAGCAGTATCCGGAAGGTCTTCCCCGTTCAAAACCAGTTCCCTTGCCCAGAGGACACCCCTTCTGGCAGCCTCTTTCACCTGGGAGGGATTCAGCCGGGAGAGCCTGCCCTCTATTTCCGGGATTATTTCATGAACCGCGGGCAGGTCCCTTAATACTTCCATTCCCATATCGTCTCCAAACAAGAAAAGTTTGTTATTCCCTTACAACAGGTGAAGAATAGAACGAAGGCTGTAACAGGGCAAGTGCAAAGGAACGGAGGACGCTCTATCGGGGTATGTTTATAATAGTAACCGGCAGGACGGGAAAGGGTGATGAACATAAAGAAGCTTCTCTGGAACATTGCCGCCGGGGGCAGGAAGAGAACCGGAGATATCGACGAACTCCGAAAGGTCCTCATACTGAACTCACTGATGGTTCCCGGGATCTTCTTCACGGGTATGCTGGGAACAGTGGCCTTCATTGAGGGCAACACCTTCCTGGGAATGATCGATTTCCTGCTTTTTGCCATACAGGGGGTTCTATTCGTTTACACCCGCAGGGCCGACGACCTGGGCAAACCTGTGAGGTTCGCCGTGGTGGTGCTCTGTGTCTTTTTCCTGCTGCTCACCGCCCAGGGCGGGATCAACAACACTGGCATTCTCTGGATACTCATATTTCCCGGGGTGGCGGTTTTCCTGATGGGAACAGGAAAGGGCTTAATGGCCAGCCTCCTGCTCCTGGCAGGGGTAATGGTGCTCTTCGCCCTTCAGGGGCACCCCTTGGTAACCGGTGAGTACCCCTTCAATTTTCAGGTACGGATAATCGCTGTATATCTGGTTCTCACAAGCCTCTCGGTGGTCATAGAGGTGCTTCGTCACACCATCCATAAAAGGCTTCAGGAATCCAGTTCAGAAAAGGACCTGGCCATAGAAAAGCTGAACAACTCCATCAGGGAGATCAAGACACTTCAGGGAATTCTTCCCATCTGCCTGCACTGCAAAAAGATCAGGGATGACGAAGGCTACTGGCAGGCGGTTGACCAGTACATACACAACCGAACCGACGCCAGGTTCTCCCATGCCCTGTGCCCGGACTGCCTGAAGGAACACTACCCTGATTACCCCGGCAAAGAAGAAGAACAATAGTTGGAGGGGCGCCCGGGGCGCCCCTGGTATCACTGCTGGGAAAGGACCCCGCCCATCATCCTTATTGATTTCTTGGGACACTTCTCCACGCACTGACCGCATCCGATGCATTTCTCCGGGATGACCTCGTGCTTTTCCTTGAGGTTCCCCTCTATGGCGTCGGTGGGACAGACACGGGTGCAGAGGGTGCAGCCGATGCATGAGGTGTCGATGTATGCCTTTGGCCGAACCGGAATGCCGTCGAGTATGGCCCCGGTGGGGCATTCCGTGGCGCAGAGACCGCAGTTTATGCACTTCTCCGGGTTGATCCTGGCCAGGTAATCCTCGACAACGATGGCGTCAACGGGGCACACCTTTTCACATTTGCCGCAGCCGATGCAGGCAACTGAGCATGCCTTCCTGGCGATGCCGCCCTTGTCCCGGCTGGAGCAGGACACGATCACCTTCCGGTTATCCGGCCAGAGGGTGATGATGTTCCTCGGGCATTCCTCCACGCACTTCCCGCAGGCCACGCATTTTTCCGTATCAATGAGGGGAATGCCGTTCTCCCCCATTTCCATGGCGTCGAAGGGGCAGACTGAAACGCAGTCGGCGAAACCGAGGCAGCCGTAGGTGCAGGCCTTCTGACCACCCATCAGGAGCATGGCGGACTTGCAGCTTTCAGGGCCATGGTAGTCGAAGGCGTTAACGGCGGATTTGCCTCCGTTGCAGAGAACCACCGCTGTTTCCTTTTCCTTCTCAGTGACCTCCGCCCCCATAATACTGGCGATCTCGGAGTTTACGGAACCGCTTGCCGCCGTGCAGCCGCTGACAGGTGCCCGGCCCTCCACCACGGCAATGGCGAAGGCGGCACAGCCCGGAAAGCCGCACCCTCCGCAGTTGGCGCCGGGGAGGACATTCTCTATGGCTTCAACCCTGGGATCCTTCTCAACGGCGAACTTCTTGGCGGCAAAGGCAAGCCCCAGGCCCAGAATGAGACCGATGGAACCCATTACGATCGCCGGACCCGCAACCGCCGAAGCGATTTCAGGTGACTGGGCGGTGAGTATCAGTGCCGTCTGTGCTATGAGTATTGACATATTCTAACCCCCAAGCCCGGCGAAGCCGAGGAAGGCTATTGACATGGCCCCGGCGATGAGGAAAGCGATTGGCAGCCCCCTGAGGGATTCGGGAACATTGGATGTTTCCATTCTCTCCCGAAGACCCGCCATTAGCACCAGCGCAAGGGTAAAGCCTATCCCCGCGGCAACCGAGTGGATCAGGGCGTAGCCCAGACTGAACTTCTCTTCGATGTTAATCACCGCAACGCCGAGGATGGCGCAGTTGGTGGTTATCAGTGGCAGGTAGATACCCAGTGCATCGTAAAGGGCGGGGCTGAACTTCTGGAGGATCATTTCCACCAGCTGCACCAGCCCGGCAATGATGATGATGAATGAAATGGTCCTCAGGTATACCATTTCATGGACCACCAGCACATTGTGGTAAACCAGATATGAACCGAGGGAGGCAAGGACCATCACGAAGATAACCGCAGCCCCCATGCCCACCGCGCTGTCCAGCTGCTTCGACACGCCCAGGAATGGGCATATTCCCAGGAATCTCATGAGAACGAAGTTGTTCACGAATATCGCCGATATGATTATTGCCATCATTCTGGCCACGCTGAAGGAGGGTTCGCCCCCTTCAGGGGCCGCGGCTATCACAGATAAGAGGATCGCCGGTGTCATTTCGCACCTCCCTTACGCTTTTCCATTATGTTGAAAAGCCCAGTATGAAACCCATGAGAATGAAGGCCCCTGGAGCCAGGATGGCGATGAGGAGGGGCTGGTTCTCGTAGGCTTTCCCAAGGAGGTTGACATTCAGCCAGCTTCCGTTCCCGAGTATTTCCCTGAAGGTTGCCATTATCACCATTGCTATGGTGAAGCCTATGCCCATTCCGATGCCATCGAGGATCGAATGGGAAACACTGTTCTTGTTGGCGAAACCCTCGGCCCGTCCGAGTATGATGCAGTTCACCACTATCAGGGGAATGAAGATCCCCAGGCTCTGGTGAAGGGAGGGCAGATAGGCGTTCATGAGAAGGTCCACAAGGGTCACGAAGGTGGCAATTATCACTATGTAGGCGGGAATTCGAACCTTCGCCGGTATTGCCTTCCTGAAAAGAGAGACAAGGAAGTTGGACGCCACAAGTACGAATGTGGCGGCGGCTCCCATTCCGAGAGCGTTCTCGACACTGCTTGTAACGGCCAGGAAGGGACACATTCCAAGTGCCTGTTTAAAGACCGGGTTCTCCCTGAAGAAACCCTTCGTCAGCTCACCCATGGCGCTCACAGTGCACCTCCTTCCCCGGGAATGAGGCCGGCATCGGCCAGGGCCTGAAGCCCTTCCCGAACCGAATCGGTTACCGCCCGGGACGTAATGGTGCTTCCCGTTATGGCGTCCAGCGTGCCGCCGTCCTTTGAAAGGAGCAGCGAGCCTGCATCATTGCCGGCAAATTGATAGAGGAACTTCTCCGGGCTGGCCACATTGGCCCCGAGACCCGGTGTCTCCTGCTGAAAGAGTATGGATGTGCCGGTGACGATACCCTCGGGATCCACCGCCACCATTGTCTGTATGGTACTGGAGTATCCCCTGCCGTAGGCCACGAAGATGTAGCCCAGCCGGTTTCCTGTGGAATCGGATACTGAAACCACGGCAAGGGTTTCATCAACCCCGGCGTAGGGGTTCGCCAGTTCAGGTACGGAAAGGCTGTCGAAGGTGAGCACGCCGGTGGCCAGGCTGGTTGCCACGTCTATCATGGCATCAAGCTTTGCCTGTTCCTTCTGGGCGGCGATTATGGGTTCGGTAATGGAGTTCACATATCCAAGAGAAGCCGCGGCTATCACCGCTATGAACATTAGAATGAAACCGAGCTTGAATATCTCACCCATTCTTCTTCACCTCCCCGAATGATGCCGGCCTTGTGTATCTGTCGATAAGGGGGGTAGCCAGGTTCATGAGCAGAATGGAATAGCTGCAGCCCTCGGGGTATCCGCCCCACCGGCGGATGACCATGGTGAGAAGCCCGGCTCCCACGCCGAAGATGACCCTTCCCCGCTTCGTGACAGGTGTGGTAACCATGTCGGTTACCATGAAGAATCCGCCCAGAATGACCCCCCCGGCGAAAAGGTGGAAAAGGGGATTGCCCTGGAACCACCCCTGGCCGCCGAAAAGCCAGGCGAAGAGGGCCACCGATCCCAGGTAGCTTATTGGCAGCCTCAGCTCTAGAACGCCCCTGAGGATCAGATACAGAGCGCCGAGAAGGAGCATGATCGCGCTGGTCTCCCCTATGCAGCCCCCTATTCTTCCCATGAAGAGATTCCTCAGGGTATTCCTTGAATAGAGCATTGACCTTACCTCGGTTGCCCTGCCGGGATCTTCCTCCCAGTCAAAGGTCTGTTTCAGCACATTCAGTGGAGTGGCGCCGGTAAAGGCGTCCAGCTCTCCGAAGCGGCTGAGTTCGGCGGTTGCAACGCCGGATGCCTGAACATCGATCCGCTGGCCGTCCTTCCATTCCATGGGAGCTATCCACCCGGCGGTCATGAGAACGGGAAAGCTTGCCACCAGAAAAGCCCTGCCCAGCAGAGCCGGATTCACGATGTTGTGCCCAAGACCGCCGAAGGCCTGCTTGGCCACTGCGATGGCAAAGGCGCTGCCCAGAACGGGGATCCACCATGGGACCCCCGGCGGCACATTGTACGCCAGGAGTATTCCGGTTACCACTGCACTGCCGTCGAAGGCGAAGTTAACCGGCCTCTTCATGAACTTCAGGCAGAGCCACTCGGTGGCCACTGCGGCAAGCACACTGACGGCAACAAGCATGAGCGCCCTGGGGCCGAAGAACCAGAATGCCGCGATAAGGGCTGGAATAAGGGCTATCACCACATCCCACATGACCCTTTTCGTGGTCTGTGAAGAGCCAACATGCGGTGAGACGGCTACATCGAATGTTCTTTTCTCAGCCATTATGCCTCCCTCGCACGCTTGAGGGCGCGAATCTCGTTCTGCGCCCGTTTGATACGATGGACCAGGTACCTGCCAGCGGGGCATACATAGCTGCAGGTTCCACAGGCCATGCAGTTCAGGGCACCGGCCTTCTCCGCCTCTTCCCACATCTCGTATTCAGAAGCGTTCCCTATGATGCTGGGAACCAGCCTGAGGGGGCAGGCGTCCACACATTTGCCGCACCTGATACAGGGCCCCTCGGAGGTATCCCGGACCTCTTCAGGTGTAAGGGCAAGTATTCCGCTGGTGCCCTTGGTAACAGGAACGGAATCGGTGAACAGCGCCATTCCCATCATGGGGCCACCACCGATCAGCCTCTGGACCGCATCGGTATAACCCCCGCGGCGGCAATGAGGTTCGCCACCGGGGTCCCGACGCAGACATCGAAGTTACCGGGAGACGCCACTCCCCGGCCGGAAACAGTTGTAATTCTCCGTATGGAAGGCATTCCCCGAAGAACCGCGTCGGCCACCGCCGCACAGGTCCCCACGTTCTGCACCACCACCCCACATTAAGGGGCAGACCTCCGGCGGGTACCTCCCGGCCGGTCACCGCGTCGATCAGCTGTTTCTCGGCGCCCTGGGGATACTGAACCTTCAGAGGAATGACCCTGACACCCCTTCCGGAGAGCAGCTCTATGGCATCGGGCTTGTTGACCTCGATACCTATGCTGGGCTCCTTCACGCCGAGTACATGTGCGATCATTTTCATACCGGCGATGAGGTCGTCGGGCCGCTCCATCATCAGTCGGTGATCGGCGGTGAGATAGGGCTCGCATTCAACACCGTTAATTATCAGATGGTCGATCTTCACCCCTTCGGGGGGGTGACAGTTTGACATAGGTGGGGAATGAGGCTCCACCCATTCCGCACACCCCTGCGTCCCGGATCCGCTGGATGAGCAGCGACGGCTCCGCGTCGTTCCAGTTCTCAATGGGTTCATAAACCCCGGGACCATCCTCGGAACCGGTCCTGATAACCACCGCGGGACCGCTGCGCATGTGGGGCATTGGAACGCTCTCGACCCTGAGTACCTTGCCGTTCACAGGTGAATGGGTCGGAAGGCTTATGAAACCGTTCTGCTCTCCGATGACAGAACCTTTTTTCACTTCGTCGCCGGGTTTCACCACCGGTTTCGACGGAGCTCCAAGATGCTGACAGAGAGGAACGGTTACCACCTCGGGGGCGGGAATGGTCACCACGGCAGCACCGCTGGCCAGCTCCTTGTTCCCGGGAGGGTGGGTTCCGCCGGCAAAGCTTCTTACCTTGCTCATGTTCCTCCAGTGTTTGTGTTAACATTATCTTATTGCAATACATTCACTTAAACAATAATGACGCCACGGTTGGAAAACCGGAACCCCATAATGAACCTGGATTCGCTGAATATACAAAAAAGGAGCTGTCCGTTCAGCCCTTGAGAAGCTTGTCGAGTTCCTCCCGGAACTGGGAAACATCCCTGAACTGTCTGTAAACGCTGGCGAACCTCACATAGGCCACCTGATCCACATGCTGGAGGAACTCCATGACGCACTCGCCGATGAAACCCGCGTCCACTTCATCGGGGTATTCTTCGGTGATCCTGGCAATCGTCTGCTCTACGATCTCCTTGATCTGGTCCATGGAAACCGGGCGCTTCTCGCATGAGCGGGCTATGCCCTTCTCCAGTTTGGCCGGGTCGAAGGGCTCACGCTGACCGTTCTTCTTCTTCACCGTGGGATAGCTTGTTTCAATGTACTCGTAGGTGGTGAAGCGATAGCCGCATTCGTTGCACTCCCGCCTTCGCCGGGTAGCCCGGCCTTCCTTCACCGATCGGGAGTCTATCACCCTGTCGTTGCTGTTGGCGCATCTTGGACATTTCATGATAGTGTTACTTACTCCAAGGCACTCCCTTCGTCAAGACTGGCCAGGGGAAGGTTGACGAACAAAGACGGCGTATTTAGAATTGGGGCACCTCAGTGGTGGGAGTAGTTCAGTTGGCAGAGCCCCTGACTGTGGCTCAGGTGGTCGCCGGTTCGAGCCCGGTCTCCCACCCCACAACGCGTCCCTGGCTCAATTGGCAGAGCAACGGACTCTTAATCCGTGGGTTCCGGGTTCGAGTCCCGGGGGGCGTACCAGGGGGGACATGGAAGCATGTCCCCCTTAACATCTCTTCTTGTGCGCCCGTAGCTCAGCTGGATAGAGCAACGGACTTCTAATCCGTAGGTCACAGGTTCGAATCCTGTCGGGCGTACCAACACCTATTGGATCAGAACCACCGACTCCGTAACTGAACCCGAATCACAACTGTACTGCACAAGATAGCATCCCGAGGAAAGCTCCCCGGGAACGGACCACTGCACCGTACTGCTTCCCGCAGGGAACTCACCATGGGCAACGGTGGAGACAAGCCTGCCCCCGAGGTCGAACACCATTAGGGAAACATTGCCCTCTTCGGGAAGGGTAAAGTTCACCGACAGCACTGAACTGCATGGGTTGGGGGAAAGCTCCAGGGACAATGAGGAGGGATCTTCACCGATACCAAGCTCAGGGGCGTACTTGATCAGGAAGCCCGATAACCTGATCCGGAAATGTATGAACGCCCTGCAGCAATGTATCCTCCCTGGGATAACTGGGTTGCCGAGTAAATAGCATCGCAGGAATGATCATAGATGAAGTCGTGCCACAGATCTTCCCCGTGTGAGTCGAATCTGGCTATCACACCGCATACGCCCCTGGAGTCAGGTTCACCCCTTATGTCGCCGCTGTAGAGTATTCCCCCATCCATGGTTGTGCTTAGAGAGGAACTGTAGGGCTGGTTTCCCCCCGGCGGCCAGAACCACCATTCAGGTTCCCCGGTATACGAGGTATGCACGATTCTGGGCCAGTAGTTGTCCATCAGCAGCAACCCGCCGTCTGAGGCCTCACACATGGCCTGGGCACTATAGGCTGGCCAGTCAGGGAAGTCAGTTTCCCAGAGAAGGTTCCCATCCATGTCATATCTGAGCAGATGAGGTCCGCCTGGCGTTGAAGGTGTGTTCCCTTGAGCGAAAACAGTGAGTCCGTTATCAAGGTAGAGGATCTCTACAGCTGTAGCCCAGCTGGTATATCCCCACTCCCTGGTCCAGAGAGTGTCTCCCTGGGAGTCAGTGCGGAGGATCCAGGCAATATCCATGCCTTCAGGGGGATCAATGAATCCGCATATTCCGTACCCGCCATCCGGAGTTTGACATACTGAGCGAGCGTACTCATCTGCGGAGTCCGACCAGTCATAGATCCTGGTCCAAATCTCAGCACCTGAGGAATCATACTTTGCCAACATAAGCGCAATACTTGAAGCCTGTGATTCCACGGCGTATCCAGCCACAATAAGACTGCCATCGTCGAGTTCGATTACAGTACTCCCATTCTGCGCATACAGGTTTGTTGGAGTTGTCCAAATCACATTTCCATCTTGATCGAGCTTAAAAATGGAATTCACCGGAAGACTCCCGGTAGAAACGGTAGTAACATATCCTCCATCGTTCGTCTCTATGATGGTCTTTATCTTCGTCCAATCTTCATACAGCTTTATCCATTCAATGTCAGGCGGATCCATCGCGAAGCCTGTCGAAACAGGAAGAACGAGCAGTATGAGCAATCTATTCATGATCAGTCCTCTATTCAGTCAGTTTGACCCATCCTATCCTGATGTCCACAGGCTGAGGAGCAACAGGGGCCGGTGGCTTCCCGGTCCTGAAGCTGAGCCATAGTTCCACCGCATCCGCATCACTCCAGTTCAAACCGCTCACTGAACTGAGGTCAAGGGGACCGTACTCTCTCCATTCGGTGTTCCCGTTCCGGATGGCTCCGATCTCGTCG